>JGI24158J21664_10010232_pt1 | contig 12514 bp, 4 predicted proteins | sample Ectturendosymbi3_FD_21664 | JGI IMG/M metagenome (IMG submission 21664) | reverse complement strand
AGAAGACTTGCCGCGTCTTTTGAGACTTTTACCGGGTCTGTAGAGCATACCGGACCGGAGAAATTCCCGCGCAAAGCCACGTGCGTTTAGGCGTTTTTTTTGCGAAAATCCCCGAATCCTAGCGGACGCCCAGCCACTTGCACCTGTGGAGCAAGGCACAACAGCAGTAAGTTGGCGCACGTGATGTTATTCTGCGATATACCTTGGGAAGCACTCCTTTCTCTATCGAAAAGAAAGCGATGCTTGTGAAGAGGTTGTCGGCGATCTCTTTGTAGATCTGTTTGAGGTCGCTCTGCTGTTCGCCGACGTACAGAAAGAAAACGGGATGTTTGCTTCGCGTTTCGCGGAGTGCGGTCGGACCGCTCAGCGAAAAGATTTCAGGCCTGTAAATAAGTTTTAAGCCACTGTCAACGGATTGTCACGTACACGAACAAACAAAAGTAAGCTTGCCAGTAAAAAAGAAAAACAGGTTTCTCTTTAGAAATAAGAGAAGGTGCGATTTTTCATTGTTTTACAACAGTAGTCCCCAACTAGGGGATGCGAGCAGCGTCCCTTTTAATGACAGGAAATCGATCTGTTTATTACTCCTCTGTTGCTTTTTGTTTTCTTTTGCAATAGACTACAGACAAAAACGCGAGGTTCGTTGAAGCGTATGTGCCACGATATTATAGTTAATCGCGTAAACATTAACTGCAATCTACTCTTCCTATTTACGAGCTTGTAGTAGTAGTTTTTGGTCAAATGAACCAGATCTTGGCATTGTTCTTTGCGACGTGATAATCATTTTCTGCACATTTCTGGGATATTGTAAGCATGGGATATATACAAGTGGATTTCCACATTTCATCACGATTATTTTTTTGTAGAGTTTATTGAAATGTTAATCTGTGTCATCCCTTCTTGGCCGCATGTTACATTTTCTTTACATAATTAACTTTTTTGGGGGTGCAGGAATAAAAAAGGTTGGGAACCGCCGTATTGCACTATCAACTTTACAAACAGGAACTCATCCCAGCGTGACCAGCCAATCACATCCTTCTGGTGGTTAATAGGGCATTTCACTATTAAAATGGATGTTCGTGGTTTAAAATATTATAGCGCGGCGCGCTTTATGTATTTCTGGTCAATTCAGCTAATAACGTGCGCGAATTTCGTTCAAATATTGCGACGCTGAAATAACGCATGTTTTTTTACTAGCAGGAGCGCTTTGTTCAAAGGCTGGGCCAGTGGAAGTCATTTTGGCCAAAGGCTGGGCCAGTGGGAGTCATAAGAACCCAACGAGGGAACTAAGTTCAGCTTGTCGACTGTACACCAAACACTGCATTTAAAAGCAAATCAGTCACAACGTGCACGCGTTTTCCAAGCGAAGCAACCCAAAACAACATAGAAACTAGTCGTTCCAGCGCAATTTTACCCTTTAGCACGCATTGTAAATGAGATGATGTTCTCCTTTGTTCGGGGACCGTCGTAGTCAAATTGCTTGCCGAATTTGAAAAACTTGATTGTAGGAAAACCGCGGACACCGTACTTGCTCGTCAGACTGGAATATCTGAAAAAGAACAGCGACCACCACAATTTACGTCCTTGCTGTTGTTTGAGAACAAGAAGGTGAAGTTGAGATACTCACCGCTTGTATTACTAGAAGATAGTTAATACTGTTACAATACAGTTAGAGTTCCCACACATTTATACCATTTACTATACTACTTTTTCAACACCTGTTTAATACTAAATGAAAAAACTTTAATACCATCACTGATTTTCATTTTTTCCAAAAAACATCTGCAAAACTGTCATCAGCGGTAAAGAATAAATTTGAACAAATAAATGGCTGCATTTCGAATTTCCTTACTTTTTCAATACTCTATGTGCATTTTGGCCAAATTCAACGCTTTTACAAGGTCTTGAAAACCGATTTTACAATTTAATACTTCCATCACTGCGTGGGAACACTGTGGTTAGCAATGTTACAAAATATACCGCACCGGCCAGTTGTCAGCTGTTTCAGCTTTGTTACTTGTAAAACTGAGTCACAGCATTGTCATGTCCGACGATCTATGTACGAACTTACTTTGTGGCGTCAAGACGTGACACGGCAACGTCGGGGCTGTCACGAGCTAGCTGGCTTCCAACTTCGAGCCAGGTCGGTTCCATGCTCTTGCAATGTCCACACCAGGGAGCGTAAAACATGACAAGCCATAGGCCTTTTTTGCTCACCTCGGAAAACCTGAGACAACAAAGTACACGTTTGGAAACAATCGCATTGACATGCATATAAATTTCATACCATACGAAAAACACATTAAAAAGGCGCTCTCGACTGTCCGAACAACTCAGAAGAGAGACCCAGCAGCACTAAAAAACAGAAGATTTGTTTGATAACCCAGTTGTATTTCATGTTTCCACTGAATTTTTGCCAGTAACACTCTATGGGTAAGGGCCTTTATCTTCACCATACCCCAAAAAAAACATTTAAGTTTTTGGTACAATACTAATTACCAAAAATCACACAACGTAAGCAATTTGCACCAAAAGTGATAATATTCTTTTGCTAATTCCAGTGCTTCTAAGTTATTATCAATCAACTGAATTTATATGAAAGCAATACTATTGACCAAACAAAGCAGTTTTTCTAGATGGTCTGCACCAGAGGTTCCCAACTGGGCGGTCGTGTCTGTCATTTTGAGACAGCAAGGGTGTTGCAAGCTAACATCCATTTTCACTACCAAGATCTTAAGATTGAAAAAACCTGCTCAAACCTGACTGAAGTATGTGTAAATGAGTCCACAAGAGGCTAAGAGCAGTGTGTGCAATGACATGAAAATAAGTAGATCGCGGTTTTTCTTAAGGAAAATGTTAGGTACCTGGTACGGACCTGTAGGGACCCGATTTCTCTCTTTCTAGCGAAGAGATTTTCTCTGATTCTAGGGACCCGATGATAATTTTCGCTGATTCTAGGGACTCGATTTGCAATTCTAGGGACCCGAATCGGGTCCCTAAAACGCCTTAAAAAACCTGAACTAGATCGATTTCAGGAAGTAGGTAACAGTGATTGTATGCACAAAATTCAGTTCGTTTAAGACGAGTGAGCTAAGTTAAATAACAATCTGTAACTATTTTTAAGCTGTGCATCTTTTGGTTTTGTGCATAGGAGTAGTGCGTCAAGATTTCATACAAAATGGGAGCCACTGGCCTACACCATCATCGATTTCATGTGCTTTATAAAAGCAAATAAAAATACAAAAGAAATCAAACAAATCACCTTTGATCGAGTTCCAAAACCTTTGCATGTGACATGCACACCATAACAGTTACTACTAAGACTGAACCAAATTTCATTTTTAATGTTGACAACCACTCAAAACTGTGTAAAAACAATTGTTTTAGAAAACTGTTCTTTATCTAAAAAGAACAATGCAGTAGACGATAATGGGGAGCTTTCACCTAATCACCAGTGATAAGCTGATGACGGCCTTCAAAGTCAAAAGAAACAGTCATCATATACTGAAAAAATCCCATGCAGTAAACTCTTGAGAATGATTGCATTGACCTTGCAAACGTTGGGCAAACTTCTTGAAAAGAATATCTGCTGAAAAATCGGGGGAAACTATTTCCTTCTTTCGTTTAGCTTCTTTGTTTTAAACATGAGAAAAGGTTGATAAATACCTGGCGGAGAAGCACTCTTCTGTATATGGGGTATGCTAAATATAACAATTATCTAATCAAAGGGTGCAGAGCCCATAAAATTGCTTATGAATATAGTAGGTCTACTCAAAACTGGGCTACTGTTAAGCAGGCATTTTCTAAACTAATAAAGCCTTGCCAATATTGCCTCCAAGTAATTTTCTAAAGCAACTATAACTTGAAACTACAAGCTTAGTCCACAAAACATCATATGCCACTACGAAAAAAACGTAAGTAGTCATCAAAACATGTGCAAGCGAAAACAAAATCACCCCAAGGCACCTTTTCAAATACGTGACCAAACACTTCACATGAAATTTCTCCAATTTTTACAATAGTTTTTAGAATGAATAATAACAGCAGTTTTAACCCTTGATATTGAGACTCAATTATGCCCACCAGATGTATACTTTTTCATGGACAAAGCAAGCACAGCCCCTTGCTTTTGTTGTGGCACAGGCATCAACCAACTTGCTTCTAAACTGCAGTGGATTTTCAAGCATCGCAAAAAATACTATTTTACATACATAACTCTGCCCATTGTTTAGAATAAATGACTTTAATCATGAGGACAACAACAACTCCTTAACTCTACAGTTGGATGTCGTCAAGCGCACATAAAAATATATATAAAGGTGTCATTCCCATTGCAATCAGCCAAAAAATAATGGCATGCACAATATGCACATTCAAGTTATTGGCCTACCAAAAATGAATATATTGGAGACATTATTTCAAAGTCTTCCAACAGATTTACAACTGCATATCATTATTTTGCAATATTTAGAAATAGCAGCGCCCTAGACTGTTGAACAGTGGCTCAAGCCAATGGCTACAGCTAGATAGTTTTACATCACACGTAACTCATAACAGAAATTTGTTCTAACTCTTTGAAGAGCAAAACATGCTTATATTTATTCAGAGCAAAACAGTGAATTTATAAAGCCAGAGGCTACACAACAACATGAACACCGCTCAATTAACTTCACTCAGTTTGAGCAAATTGCATTCTAAAATGTATACATATTATAAAATTGCCATTGCTATATAAATCCATGTCAAGAATCTTTACCAGCATATAGCACTGTGTTTCAGCCAAAAGAAAAACTGGTGTGGGTCTCACCAATACACCCGAGGTTAGAACAACTATGATGTCAGTTGTGATCAGCAGAATGATTTAGCAGTGTGTTTCTTAATATTCTGGGTAATGTACACAACCAATAAGGAAAACATTTAATTTGCTTAAATAACAAGTAATGTAAGATGTTAAAACTAGGAGTAAGTCTTGTCTTATTTTTGAAACTTTTTTGTATCAAAAATTTTGGTTTTCAAACAACTGATTAGGACTACACTTTTGGAGTGTAGAACAACTCTTTGACAATACAACTAGAGACACTTTATCTACTAAGCAGAAATGTCTGCATTGATTAACTGGGAATAAAATTATTCCCAGTTAATACCAATACATTTAGTAACTACACATTTTTGCAGCTAAACTTTAAGGGTGGCAGATAATTAATCATGCAGTTAATAACCATAGAAGAGCTTAACTGTTTTTCTTTCAGTTATAACTTGGGCAAAAGACTTCCACATAAGAATGAATGCTTAACCTTGTGGAAAGCATACAACCAATTTAGCATGCATACAATCACAAAAACTTTTCAGAGTTATGATGCATTGGCATAGTCTTAGCAACTGTTGCAATTGATATTCCATTGTTTATGCACATAATATTACGCAGTGTCATAACATTTTTCAAACATGTAATTAATGGAAATCAAGTAGTGCTTTTGGTGTGAACTTGTACGCATCATCTGACCTCTGCAAAATATCTGACCAGTAGGTTACTTGTATATCAGTTGCTTCTTTGTGATTAAACTGGCTATGAATTTTCCTGTAACCCTAAGCCCTAAATCCTAACAAAACCCTAACCCTAAATCTAAACCAGTGGTCTTCAACCTGGGCAAAATCACCCCCAGGGGGCAATTTCTGCAGTTAAAACATACTAAAATGTTGAATTGATTCCAAAAAAGAAACAATATTTGTTTCTTTGGAATCAAAGCAATTGATGCACTTTTGACTCCATGTTTGGTGATAGAGGTTATAAAACATCAGAGTGGTCACGTAACAAAAAAAATATCATCGCTCTGTGTAACGCTTCATTGCACCAACTATCCAAGAACATTGTGATTATCACTGGTTGGGCGTCAAGCATTGCAGTTCTCACAAAGATTATGAATGTGCAATTATTTTGTTGAGTCTAATGTTAAAAATACCATAAAAGAGTAGAGAATCTGTTGCACTGAATATCGTTTGTTAGGTTGGCTAACCCAATCGTTGCATGATCAACACCACAAAAAGACATCAAGCAATAACACTACCAGCCTGTATAGATAAGCACGCGGGGTTTAGACGTTTCTCATGAAGTATGTGTTAATTAGTTCTATTATATCGATTTTGGTTGAAAGTACCCAACAACGATATAGCTATAGGAAAATACCCAATTGGTAAAACGCCATTTTTCAAGAGGAAAACTTAAGCTTTTTCGAAGATAGTAAAAATGGCCCAACTATCATAAAATTGCTACCAGTAACTCATCGCATTGACTTTTGCAGCAATAACGAATATTACAGTAATTGCAAGTGGCCGTCATGTTTAGCCTAGTAAATTTTCAACATGAACCGTCACAAATCCCTCCAACTGTATTGTGCTATTATTAGCAAAATTGCCTTGAAACAAGTCTTCATGGCTTTTGGTAGAGCACTGCCACACCATTGTTTCATAGGCAAAAAAATATGATCGTCCTTTATCACATGTTTGATAATATTTGGTTAGTGCCTTGAGTAAAACAATAAAATCCTATGGAAGTGTGTTCTGTTGCAAAAATACTGGAAATATGACTGTTCCAATACGATTTACAGTACATAGCATTAATAGCTATTAAAATTTAGTAACAGCTAGCCGTAAATTGTAAAATGTGCTTATCATGTTTTTCAGTCAGTACGAGTGTTTTTCTCTATTGTGGATATAGGTAGCTGTGTTATGCTCATCTGACTTATGAAAGTGCGTGACGGAACAGTAGGCTAGGAAGAGCAATTTAGACCAGCGAGTAAGCCCAAACACCAATCTTGACCAAACTAAGGGGCCCGAAAAATCTTTAATCTTTATCTCCACCTGTTGTTTAAGGCTTGCTATGAAGTCATTCTGTTATGGAGATCACACCAAAACTGCATTGCATTAGAAAGTTAGTAGGTGAAATACTTTTTACCAGCTAACTAGCATAAATGAATGCAATTCCACCATTCAGGAATGTCTCATCAACATCCAAAGCGACATTGAAACCCGTACTATATTTCATACACACGGACAAGGGTGTGGTGGGGTGGGAAAGGCATTCCCACACCTTGTTGCACTAGATTACTTTAAACATGGCTGTGATCTCACAGGTGTGCAAGCGACATGCAGATTCGCACTGCTAATCAAAAGTCTGTAGTCAAACAGGAACATCCAGTGTGGAAATTCTTGTAGGTTCACTTTATATTGGAACTATTTGGTGCAGTCTTCCTTTTTATTTAGTGTGGCAATGACAGGAACGGTGTTCCCACACCTCTTTTCAGCACAACTCCCCTGCACACGAATGATTAATATTTTGGATCAAGTGTAGTAAGCGTTTTGCAGAACTTTGGGGGAAAGTGAAGCTAAAGCATTGTTACCGGCATTTCCCACAACGTATTTCTGCTAAGAAAGGTTTCTGCCAAATACTGCACATGCCTAATACTGTAAATATGACAATCATCTTGACATGAATAAGATTAATGGAAACACCGTAAGACTTAAACTGACAAACTTGCAAACTGCTTTGAAAAAGCTTGCAGATAAACACCACCGCAAGTTTCACATTAGTTGGAACCAGCTGTTTTTTGGAAATGAGTAACGTTTATTCTATAAGCGCATTCACATTTGTTTTGTTGTTTGCTCATTTTATGCTAACTAGATTGCCTAGGTTTATATTTCATTACGACCAAAATTATTTTCAAAACAAAATATTTTCAGACAGCGCAAAAACTATAGGTAGGGGGCGATTTTCAAAAAAGTTCTCGCAGGGAGGCAATTGCACAAAAACGGTTAAAGACCACTGATCGAAACCGATGTCTGTTTTCAAAATTTTTAACAAGTACATCAAAGGCGCTCTCAAAAATATTGTGAAAACATACAGATATAACTGATGATATTATGACATGAACAGTAACATCTCTATTAGCAAAGCCAAAGCAACCATGACGAGAGCCGAACCCATATCCCATCACTTAGTAAGAACGGACACTTCCCACTCAACCAGAGGATCACTGATTACTGTGCTGCTATGCCATGCACACACTCAGCGTTATATCTGACACAAGGCCGGCTAGTTGCTACAGTTTTTAATGATGGATACGGTTGAGTAATCCTTCGTAAGTGAAAATGAGATAGTCATTTGGACACTACCTCATCGAAGTGAAAATCATTAGTGGATATAATATTTGTTTTCCCATGAGGAATATATTTATGACTCTAATATCAGTCAATCTATTTTGACTTTAAACCTTGACCCCTTTTTTTTGTGAATTGTCATGTTACCACTTAACAATCGTGTTTAATCTAAAGGCTAAACAGCCCCACATAACTTTTGCCTCATGATGAATGAAGCAATAATAACCTACCTAGAAAGAGATACAAAAATATGTAGGGTCTATTTTGCCTCATGAGACAAATAAACAAACCGCACTTAAAAACAGCTTGAATGAAAAGTGTACTATCTATCTGCTCATTGAATAAATAATACCAAAAAGATTTCAATAGGGCATATTCGCGACTTAGGCGTAGGCTAATAATGATTACAGCACACACCAGCAAGGCGCCAGATGGATTTTTCCAGGTTTCAAGCAATGTTGAACACGAAACCACAGGTAAAGTTAGATCAAACTCGCACACAGGCCAATATGCTGGCAGCATTTCCCCTGACCACAGCCAGGGACAGACGCTGGTGGAGCCACTGGCACTTCCTGGGGTCGCCAGACACATCAACAAGTTAGAGTTTCTTCACAAGACCACTCAAAAAAGGGGCAGTACACTTGCCATACACACCAGTGGTCTCAATTGCCACTGGTTGTGTAAGTGGTAATTGCTTTGGAGGTCATGATATTTTTGGCATTTTGCGGCCTCAGCTTTTGTGGCCACAAAACCAGCCTGTCTAGCAGAAGCAGAGTCTTTATTTATAGTGGCCCTGAGCAAAAAAATTGTCCACAACTGTTGCGTCCCACGCCAGGATCAGGCCTCTGTACCAGGGGCCCACTGTAATTGGTAACTTTCAATGACTTGTTCTTATATTTATATGAAATACATTATCTCAGTGATTCAAAGCATTTATGCGATCAAATAGTTACAACCTGGGGTGCCCTGTAAAAGGTGGAGCTCCGTAAATAGCGGAGCTTAGTGGCAGAGATTTGATGACGTAACCGGAGTGGTAAAAAGTTGCGTTGCAAAAGCAAAAGAAGGAAAAAAGTGAAGGATAAATGTTGTTTCATTGCAACTTAATATGCGTTTACCCCAAACTTAGAATGCATGGAATTTTGCGACATTTACAAATTTTATACATTCACAACTGTTGATACCTATTTTTGTCCCCGAACCGTTGTGAAACTCAGATAGCCAAAAATTATCAAACTTCAAAATAGACTTTTTTATCATAGTGTAATATCACTTTTTGCAGTACAATTACTTTTTTACTACTACCGTTTAGTTCTCATTTCTCAACGCAAAATATCGGTTTTGGCTACTCCGGTTATGTCATCAAACCTCCGCAACCAAGCTCCGCTATTTACGGAGCTCCGCCTTTTACAGGGCACCAAACCTGGTATTATCCTAAAAACCTGATAAAATCATGGAACAAAAAAAATGTCATGCAAGAATGGCAAAACAAACATTACAGTGACTGTGTGAAGTGGAAACAAGCATGTCTGTGAATTAACATTGCAATGAAAAAACGATGTCAGTGGCTTGGCACACGTGTGTAATATATATCCATTTATTAAATATTATGGCAGCATTTATAGTCGGGATGAAGACATATGATATAGCACAACAAGTATTATGCATCAACACTTGGTTGCCACTACAGTAATTTTTAATATGGAGTCTTCATAATTTCAACTAAGCATTATATTCAGAGTGTAACCAAACAAATGACTGTTTCAAGTAAAATCAAGTACAAGACATACTTGGCGAAAAAACACTTTAAAAACTATGTAGTGTCTATTTTGCCGCCGATATTCTGGTGGCAACAGATAGGCTAGAGCTATTGTGCCACCAGTCAAACATTCAGTCTCGTCTCGTGGCATGACGCAATTCAAATAAAAAGGTCAGTTTGTCATGCAATCGGCATGCTGTTCGTAGCACAGTGGTTATGCTTCAAGTCTGGTACGCCATTGCTTTTCGGTTGGACCCTCACCTTGGCGACTTCCTTTTTCTTTTTTTTTTACTTTTTTCATAACTTTCCAAACTTTTTTTTAGGTGTTAGATTTAGGCTTCGGTTAGCGTCTGCGTCATGGTTAGCGCTCAGTAAGGGTTAGCATTAGAGTTAGGCTTAGGGGTTAGCATTTAGGTATGGGGTTAGCATTAGGGGTTACAGTTAGGGATTAGGGTTAGCGTCAGGTTTATGGTTAGCCTTAGGGGTCAATTTTTAGCTGAGCACCACAACGGAAAACTTCGTTAAAAAAACAACTAGGCTGCGCATTACCATCTGCACTGACAAGAAATATATACACCAAACCCGTCGAAAATGAGTATTTAGGAAGTTATGCACAATTAAAATTTCCCTTCTACAAGGCACTTTCACCTACCATGCACAGCCACAACATGGCGGCGGTAACGCTCTCTCAATATAAATGGAAAAAGGACAGCACGAGACAACAGCTGAGTCACTGCGTGCGCGTTTGCGTGAGTTCATTTTTTCGTCTGCGCATATGGTGTTGGTTTTGGACTGCCTCTTCCGACACCGAATAAAGCTTAAGCAACGTCTATTGCTGACAACGAGTAGGCCTATCAAACACTTGCAACTACGCTTCTGCCTAGCTTGGTTTCTGCATGTAGCAACTGCTAAGGTTACAAAAAGTCGGTCTTGGCCACCACACGTTTTTGCCCAGGATTTTTTTTGCTGACATTTTGAGTGCCGTCACTGCAGCTTGCCGCTAAGGTTAGAAAATGTCGACCTTAGAAAGGTCCGGAGGAATGCACCCTTTTCGCAGGGAAGGGCGTTATATCTGCTTTCCACCATGTCCTACCCTTTATGGATGGAACCAGGACCTCTGGGATAAAATTTTTCAGGGAATACTAACATCGATACCAGGCTGCCTTATCTTGCCCTTGTCGAAACTCGCGTAGCTTGTTTGCAGGCTATAGTCATCACAAAATAGGTACAAAAGCTACCATTCTAAGATTTAGAATCAGATCAATAGTTATACCAAAAACTCCCTTACACTAGTAGTTTTTGGTTAAATTGCAGAAAAACTTATCATGGTTACTTTCATCCTCCTGGGCCCCAGTATAGCCTACCTACCAATGGCGATTCTAGAATGAAAAAAGTAGAGGGGCACTACGGAGCCAAAGAAAAAGTAGGGGGCAACATAAATGTCTATATTGTATGGTGATTTTTCATTGTTTTGAAGATCAAGTTGCTATGATTAACCCTNTCAAACCCAANATAGGCTTGTGAATATCGTTAAATATTAACTAGCGTTATTATTCACAATAGCCACCTAAACGCCACTGTATATGTAACCACACACGTGTACTGCTATGTCGAATATTCTGTGTTAACCATGAAACTTCCACAGCACTGCAAATGTAAATCCAAACACCATTTTCCGTAAACAATTGTGCCGGTCTCACATGAACGAAAGCAGCTTCAGAAAGTTAAAACAATTAACATGAAAGCGAACTGGTTCCAACCATGAATTCCACCTTGACACAGAGACCAGTAGGCTGTTGATAGCCAACTAGTTTCATCAATATGTTCTTACTACAAAGCACATAATAAAAATCAACCATCTTTCAACGGTTTGGTCACTACTGACTAATCCGTTTTGTGGTAGCTCATAGACATTCTGTGATTGTGGTGCAACCACTGGCGATTCTAAGAGGGGGCTGGGTGGGCCATGGCCACCCAGATTTCTGCTTGGCTCCCCCAGTTTTTTTTCCTAATTTCCCGTTTAAGTTCGTTTGGTTGACACATGTAGGGTTGTCAAATGCGTTGTGTAAAGATACCGGCCATTGTTTCAACAGCGCCAGCTGTGTCGTAATTTGTAAGCAGCACAAGGAAAACGGAGACAATTAGTATTGTTATGCCACAATTAATAATTTGTATTTTTTTGGCTGAGTCGTTACATTTCGGTGTGTGTGTGACGTGACAGTCGCACCAAGCATTGCGACAACAGCAGCAAACAAACTTCGCTGAAGAAACTGTCCTGACAAGATTCACTACAAGAAGAGTCATTATCATTTGAGAAATTCTGCATTAGTTCTTTTCGAAGTTACGGCAAATGATTTTCCATAGCCCTGTAGTGGCCCCCTTACTTTTTTCATTCTAGAATTGTCACTGGGTGTAATGTTGCAGTTGACTGCATCGCATTGAACTACTGAGGCAAGCACAAGAGAAAGATAACCATTAACTAACAGGAAAGCAACCAGCAGCAATAGAGCTCCCTCATTGAGTTCACTCTACTACTACTAGGTTGCACTATCATTATATAGGGATAAGTGAACTACGATAATTCGCTTGTGGTGACTATCACAG
>JGI24158J21664_10010231_pt1 | contig 12514 bp, 8 predicted proteins | sample Ectturendosymbi3_FD_21664 | JGI IMG/M metagenome (IMG submission 21664) | reverse complement strand
GCAAATTTGACTTTATTTTCAAAACCATTTTTTACTAGACTCCGGTAAATTTTGTTTTTTTCTTTGATGGATTTGTATAATCCTTGTGTGATGGCTTGTTGAGGAGTTTCCTTCTGTTTCTTGATAGTGGTTGTAGTGGTGTGTGCTTTTGCATTGTATTATTGAATATGGAGTGTATAGAGATTAAAAATTCCTCCCTTAGTAAGTTAAGTGGCTCCTGTTTGAGAACCACTACACTAGAGAGAAATTTTTGACTCAAGATTTTTTCAGGAACTAGGCTATAATCTGAGTCTTTTGAGCCTTTGAATGGTTTTATAGTGTTTCTGGTTCAAACGTTACGGCCAAAAAACAAAAGTTGGATAAAATATCTCTTTACCCAAACTTGGGTTTTATTTACCCAAAATTTATTTTTTTGGCCAAAACGTTTAACCAAAAATGCTTGAAAGCCAATCAAGGGCTCAAAAGACTCAGATTTTAGCCTGGTTTCCAATACAAATTTGAGTCAAAAAATTGTTTCTTGTGGTTGGAGCTCTGGGCTCGATGACCTCAGCCAAAAATGCCAAAACCTACCCCACTTATGATGTCATCCACAAAAAAACTGAAATCTAAAACTTCCATTTTTTTCAATGCAAACTAGAAGACTTGCCACATCTTTTGAGGGTTTGTACAGCTCTATAGCTCAATGGCCTCGTGAGTTATGGAGTTGCAGACTTGCCTAACATGGGCAAATTATACCTTTATAAGGGAAAATCCACCAGGTACCAAACGTGTTAACATGCTGTAAGTGTCAATGAATTTGTATTGTCATTTCAATAAATGCAGTATATTGTTTTGCACATCAGTACTGGGGTGTTATGAACTGATAATGTGATGTATAAGCTGAAAGAAAGTTTGATGAAACGTTCAGCTGTTTTTAGTTGCTATATTTGAAGAAACAAAGAACGAAAAAGTTAAATTGGAACAAACTTTTTAAAATTACAAGTGATAGGTGGCCACACCTACACATTATATATGCCATAAAAATCTAAAAAAACTGACTTTTTTGAAAAAATCATGATTTTTATCAACGCTGATTATTAATAAACCATTAACAATCAGCACAGTCAAAAATAACACCTAAGTGTATAGTTTTTCCATTTTTTAAAGCTTGTAGTAGTAAGAGTTAAATGCAAACTTGGTGCCATTACCCAAAAGCTTGTGCAATTTCCTGCTTTTCATAAAGCTTCACCTGTCAAGTTTAGGCTAACCCTATCTGAGCAATAAAACTGTAATGCAGAAAATTGGAGCCAAAACCACAAAAAGCACTCTCGTATGTTTCAGCTTATGCTTGAGCCATCACCAGTGACAAAAAATAAAACCTTCCCACTATTGCAAAGAACTGACCACCTTTGAATTATCTGTTAAATGATGTAGGTTAACCTATGCACAACAGTGCCATACCAACAGGGCTAACTGCCAAACCTCAAAATAAAAACTAGAAGAACAAACTTAAAACCAGAATTTATCAGCAGTTCCATGTGGTGTAACAGAACACAGAGTGTTACAAAAGTAGTGAAAGCAGCTAGGACAATCAATGAACATTGATGTCAACAAAACGATTAATGAAATCTATGTTAGGCGAAACAATTGGATTGCTTGTTTACAACAACTATGATATTAGACTGGTGAAAAATATCTTTGTTAATGATCATAGTTCATGGTTTTCCAGTTTACATGGTAACAAACAGCTGCTATAGAGATGCAAAAGAACTTGAATTTTTAAGCACAAAATTAAAGGCAATGGTTAATTGCAAAACATCGTAAAAAAATTTAATGTTTTGCTGTTAATTGACTCACTGACTGCTGCTGGTAGTTTACTTTTTATCTTAGCTTAAATATGTTTCCAAAGCTGCCTGCCTTTTTCCCTTTACAAAGATCTGAGTTTTGTTGGTTATTCCTGACAACCACAGGTGTTTAAATGTTACCTGATTGGAAGTTATATCCCTTCTGATTTTTTTGCTTTTGAAGATTGGTTTTATTGCATTTCTCAATCTTGAGAAGTATTGTGAATATGCTGCAATTAGCACATAGATATTTGGCAACAGTGTTTAAATCTGAATATGTTTTATATTTCAAGCCAATTTGTATGATAGTGTTTAATAGCTTTGATACTTTCTGAAAAAAATTGAATTCTGCTTATTCTTTCTGTAGAGACTCATTGTAAAAATTTCTTGGATTAGCCTATGAAAATATTCTATCTTTCTTGTTTTTTGCAGAAACACATCAAGCAGCTATTTTTGACATTGTGTGCTTATTTTTCCTCAAGATAAATTCGGATTGTGTGGCTATTCAGAACACTCAACTTGGCTTTAAGGTACATTTTTTTCCAGACAAGCTTTTGTTGCTCTTAACGTTTTTCATCATTCATCATGTCTTACATGCTACCCCATTTAACAAATGGATGGCAAGTAGATCAAGCAATACTGAATGAACAAGAGCGAGTGGTTGTGATTCGATTTGGTCATGATTGGGATCCAGCATGCATGAAAATGGATGAAGTGAGTAAAGTTAATGTCTTTGTAAATAATTCTTAGCTGTTTGAAGGTATTGGTATTTGGTATTTTTGGCTTTGTTAGCTCTTTTTATTCTTGTAGATTTGTGAGGTTTACAAGAAGGTAATGACATGTAAGTTTTACAGTAATATAAATACTGCAGAGTTCACAATGGAACCAGAACTGGGCACTTTGTTGTTGGTTTTAACTGTGTGCCAACTGAGTGAATTTTGTTGCGATTGATATGTTTTAGGTGCCTGATAATATTACATCAGGACACCATTACGCACGTTGCTATCATCTCATCTGGAAAGGTTTGAATATCTAGGTCAAGTTTGCATCATTTTTTTCTGATGAAGCAAAAAGCATTGGACAAATGTTATGATACACTGGTAAAATGCATAAGTCCATCACCACTGCTCTTGTTTACCAATGCAAACGAATTTATGCATATGCAGCATATGTAAGTTTTTCAGTAGGCAGCATTGTTATCATGCAAAGCGTTACAAAGAATTGAGTGCAGTATTACACTGAGCTGAAGGCCAACAGTATCAAAACTGGTAGGAAGACTTGCTTTTCAGGGTGGAACCATTTTCTAGCATTTTCTGCCTCAAATTCCAAGCTGTGGAACCTTTTCATTGAACTGGCAATGTATTTTTTATTCTTAAACCACACACTTTTAAGAAATTGCTGGTTTTTCAGGCGTATTTGTGAGAAAAGTGTGTGATGCATTTGTTTATTTTCTGTGAAATGTTTCAGAGATGGCAGTGCAAAAAATGTATTTCTCATTGACCTTATCATAATATGTACTTGTTTACAACTACCTTATCATAATATGTACTTGTTTACAAGCATTCCACTTCATTGGTTTTGTGTCATGCAGACTTTATACAGCATTGCTGACAAAGTGAAGAACTTTGCAGTGATATATGTTGTTGACATTTCTGAGGTGCAAGATTTCAGCAAAATGTACGAGTTGTATGACCCTTGTACCACCATGTTTTTCTACAGGTATTGTGATTTTTATGTTATTTTGTTTGAGCTGTTTTCTGAATAAAAAATGGTAATCAGTGAAAATCTATCACAAACGTCTGGAAAGTGCATAAAGAGTGAAACCTACCATGGTATGGCACTAGTGCCATCAATAATAATATTTGCAAGTTTTATTTTCTTTTTTGTTACTTTTTTACCAGTACATAATGAGAAGTGGGGCTGCAAGTATTCACTGTCCTAAGACTACAAGGGGTTCAGTCCAAAATGGCCTATTAGAGCAAACTCTTCATATAGTGGTGAATTTCCACACTTTCCAAGAACCCCAGCTCTTGGTGACAAACCACTTGGCTCTCTGGGTTCAACTAAAATAATTTTCTATGCTTTGATCTTTTTCAAGATATTTTCAATCTTTGGTAAACTTTGGTGGAAACGGGATGTCACCAACATGTAATGGTAACTTTAAAATTTTTCTGCAGCAATGATGATAAATTAAGGGGTTGTTTTGGCAAGAACTGTGGATTGCTTAGAAGTTCAAGTGTAAAGCCCGCAATATTTGTGAAGATTCTTTTTCAATCATTAAGAGTTATGTGCAAAATGAAGCGTTCATTTCTGAGGTTGAAAACTGAAGAGCCAGCCTTTATTAATAGTAGTGTTTGTTGTCACTGATGTAAAACCTGCTGATGAGCAGCCAATATGGTTGTTTCTTTGAAAGATTGTAGCAATTGCCATTAATATGTCCTGTATGCACGCGTGGTTTCATATGCCTGGCACTGAAGTTTTAAAGTACAATGCTGATCATTAGTGTTGATTTTCAAAGAAAACTTTTTTGATACCTGCAGGCTGCAGCTGAATTCTGCTTTTACAACCTGCCCTTTTGTTTGATCTGTGCTACTGTATTATTTTTGGTGTGTTGAAATGTGTTTGTACAACTGCATGTCCAATGCACTGATTATAATGTTAACGTAAATGCTGATTTTGTGTATTACACGACTTCTTAACAGAAACAAGCACATTATGATCGATTTGGGAACTGGAAACAACAACAAAATAAACTGGCCGATGGAAGACAAGCAAGAAATGATCGATATAATAGAAACTGTATTCAGGGGAGCTCGAAAAGGGCGAGGTCTTGTCGTTTCACCAAAAGATTATTCAACGAAATACAGATATTAGAAAGTTGTTGTGTTTTGCTGCAATAGGATTGCTGTCTTTGAGGACAAGTGAACTTGAACTCGAACTATCACAACGAGACAATGCTCCAGCTGCGTTTACATCACCAAGAGACAATTTTCGGTCTGCGTTACTTGAAATGTGCAAATGTTGAGCTTCAGTTCTACTTTTGTGACGCGATGTCGTGGGTTGTTTGCAACATTGTTGTTTCAGTCGGCATTTTGTGATAAATTTGCATGGAAATAATTTTGCGATGCATTCTTCTTTATAACATTACGCTGCGTATTTGTTTTAAAACTTTGTTTGAACTGTTGACTCGCACAGGTCAGCAATCATGTGTTTTAAATAAGCTTGTTCGGCTTCGAAGAGCTCTCTGCAGTTTACTCCCACTGTGGATCGCATGCTATTAGTGCTTAACGACAGAAATCACAACTGAACGCGAAGAATATCTCTCGAATCTCGTGCACTCAGCAGCCGAGCTGTTGAAACTCAAGACCACTCGACAACGGCTCGAGCGGCGCTGGTCCGTAAAGACACGTTGACTTTTTCCTGTTGTTCCACTTCGCGTTATATGTGTCACCGTTGTTGCTTTTCACAGGTTATTACTTTAATTTCTGCTGTAGGTGTGACTAAAAATCGCGTTTTCTGAAGTTTATAAAATGGCGGACGGTGAAAGTAAAATCGTTGAAGTCACGGTGGAGTATTGGTAAGTGAACTGGTGTATGTTTCTAGCGGACTTACTTATTCTGATCAGAATATAGTGATTTGAAGCCGTCTTGTGAAAAAGTGTGCGAGCGAAAACATTTTTAAATGATGTCTAATACCTATCCAGCTAACCGCCGTTGAGCGTTGAGTTTGTTACGACAGGAAACATATCTTGGTTTACTATGAGGATAGTCGCCGTTCTTCGCGTGTATCTTTTGTTGATTCCATAAAGATGCTTGTTCCATATGGGAGCTACTGTTAATAGAAGACGAAGAGCTATGTCATGTTACAAGTTTAACCAAATAATGCTAACACGCTGGGTTGTTAGCGTAGCGACACGGTAACCTTGCTAAGCATTTGGCTTCTGCATATCTGTCACGCAAGCATCTTAAGAGAGATTAGCTGCTACCAAAATACGATCTCATTTAATCGGTGGAGAGTCAGTGAGCTTTAATATATTGGACTGCAACAAACGTGTGCTTTGATTGTGTTTTTGTTGTTGTCGTAAACTGCATATTGCCTTCAAGTCGGTTTGTTGCATTGCTGGAAGCAAAAAAAATCTGAATAGGATTGTGTTTTGTCAATTGGATTTGGTTGTTCCGGAATAATACTGGAATAGTAAACCATTCTGAATACCCATTCCAAGTTATGTGTTCGAAATTCGTTAAGTCCGAGTTGGCGTTTTATTTAACATTTTCTTTCCGAAAGACAGACTTTCGCTGTCGCGATGACGATAATTTAAATGGCGTTGTAAGATGACAGAAATCAACAAGCTCCATTCTTCACTTGCTGTTAAATTTTAACTGATCTGCTCAGCGGTATCGTCCTAAATTTCAGCAAATGGGAAAAGCGAGTTGGGCGAGGAAAACGCTGTAACATCAAAATCTTGTTTCGCATCAACATGTTGTGCGAAACATGTCGCTCATTTCCGACTCCGGAAAACCTTCGGCTCCGCACCCTGCATTTTTTTGCAAAGTTGTGTAATTCAACCAGCGCTCCTTGCAATCAAAATCCTGAATAAAAACCGGACCTGTGCGAGACAGCGACTACTGTGTTTACTATATTCTCTTCGCAAACGCGAAGACCGCATATCACGAACAGTTCTGTTCTCTAACCTTCGATGTCACTGCAAAGGTGCTTACGAGCATGATGCTTGCACGAGCAACGCATAAGCACTAAATTCAATGACAGCCTTTCGTTCCTTCGCAGCGGTAGCTGAGGATACGAAGGACGCTTCATGGACCTTAAAGACGAACTCGAATCGCAACTAGGCAAGACTGTAAATATATCGGGATTTGTTGGACGTCAAGGTGAGTTGCGCGCTGATGCTGCAGGGGAGAAGATACGATCAAAGCGATCGATGTCGTTTCCTTTTCGCACTTTGCTGTGTTCGCTTTTAATCTCTTTTTGTTGGGAGAAAATTTGCTTGATGTTACATTCTGGGCGATGGTTCTTGACTTTTCTAACCCCCGGGGACCCCTAGTGTTAAAGATGCTGGCTTGGGAACCAGTACCTTGCCTTGTTGTGACGTCAAATGAATCACTTCCAACACTCTGGCAACCCCTTTAAGAACCACCGGCGTAAAAGATTCATCGCATGTACCCATAAGTACCGTAGCAACTGCTGGAACACTGTTCCAGCAGTTTGTAACGAGAAGAGATAGTGTTGTGTACATAAGAATTCACTTCAAAACTGATCACAGCGCTGTTGCCGCCTCGTTTGTTTTATGCGACGATCGCTAAAACAGGAATGGCACTTGTTCCTGGGAAGCAAGAAGGATGTCGAAATGGCACCAGATCTTGCTAAAGTATCATGCACACACGCGTGTGAAAAGTAGTTCAAGGTGATCTGCGAACGTAGTTCCCGGGCGCATTATCGGTACTTGTTATCGGTACTATAAATACTATAACGTATAGGCTTCATAACTGAGCATCTCCCAGTTTGTCGATTATGGCGGATTGTCAGTCCCAGTTCACCAACGTCTGCTCTAGATTTCTTGTCAAATAATAAAAGCAAGACGTGCACAAAACCTGCAAGTTTCGATATTCTGGTACTGTATGTGTTGCTGCGACCAGCAGCGCGTGCTGTTCTTATGATATAATAATACTGTATTGCATCACTCTCTAAATCACACTGCGACTCAGTTTGATTTCTTGCTGTTCGTCAAAAAACTTGACTGACAAAGCGCGTTGTGTGAATGAAGCGAAGTGTGATCACAAAACACCTTATAAGTTCGAATGATTGGCTCCTGCTGTGACCGTCTGTTCACGGTTCGGTACAGACGTCTTTAAAAAATCAAATCGCACTTTACGGTTAACTTTTACTCAGCGTGTGTTCAATTGCCGACACTGGCGGCCTCTCGCCGGCTCATTCGTAGAACTGAAAAAAGTCGATTAATATCGCGAGATTCAATACGAAACAAATGTGAGTTTCAAAACACCAGACAGTTTTTCTTAAACAACTTGCGCAACTGCTCAGACAGGTCGTGCAGGTAAACATCTAAACTTCGCTGTGCCGTGCTTCGCAACCACCTGAAATCGATACACAGCTTCCAAAGTTCAACACGAGAAGTTGATTTCAAGTGTGATTCATGATGAAATTACTTGTTTTGGAGAAAGCGTGTTTCTAGAGGGCTGTAGCAGCAGCGTGAATGCCTACTGTTGCTATAGAAACTAAAACGTTTTTCTAGTTCCCAGAGCTTGTTTTCAACTGTTCTTTTTTCCCCGTACCCGCGAGTGCCTCGACCTTCCGCTGCTTAACGTCGCCTGTTCGGTCAACATCACTCGCCCGAGCCCCTTGTTCCTGTTGTTAGTAGTAGGATAACAGAGGTGTGGCCGGTTGTGAATTACAGAAAACGAAGTGCGCACTGTTCTCTCGCAGTCTGTCATGTGTCCGCCATCTTTTTCCTGCAGGTTCATTCGAAGTGTCCATCAACAGAAGCGTCGTTTTTTCAAAACTCGCAACGTATGGTTTTCCTTACACCAATGANGTGAGTGATTCAAATTTCTTTGAAATCACAACTATGTGAAACTCGTGGTGCAGTCAACGACGCACTCCAGCTTTGACTTACGCACTGTAGTTGGCTCAGATGGTTTTGAAGTTTGTTTTTCGATATGAAGAAATTTCCCGAACGATTTCTTCATTCGTAAGTTAGTTTGACCTTCTCCACAAAAAACATGTTTGTTAAAATCCTGATTCACTCCATATCTTTCACTTGTGTGTGTGTGTGTCGATGATGTTGTTTAGAGTTGTACATTACAATGTTCAGTGGGGCGGGACTGTAAGAGATTGTTCGCCTTGACTTACTTACCTAGTGTCGCACCTAGCTCCAGCGTCTGCGATTTGCAGTCAAGTCTCGGTCCCGGGCTCTAAAGGTTTTGCTTTTTTGGTGGAAAGAAATATTGGACGAAGCAAACTCTGTATGTTCAGTAGCTGGGTCAGCTTGGAATTACAGCATCTTGGCGCAGTGCGTTTTAAAAAGTGATCAGATGAGAAAGCNTCGCATTTAGCGATGGCACAAAAATAACCGTCAGCTCTGATATGATCGGACGATCTCAAAATATTTTGGACGTCAGGNTTCTTGACTGAATTGTGGGCTTTGGTCTCGGACATGTATTGATCCCAGGCTTGCAAAGCGGCAGCAGTTTTGTGAAGAGGCGTGCAGACAATTATTCTCCGTCCATTTTATTGGTTAGTTTTCAAGGGATGGCCGGAACTTTACACCTGTCATTGCGTTTTCACAACATGGTCTTTTATTCGCGGCACAGGAAATAGTCAACCATTTTAGAAAAACTAACAGACTTAAGATCCGGAGGGAGGCTGTTGAACTTACCGCTTTTTCAAGCAAAATTGACAAAAAGGGTAAAAATCCCGTGAAATTGTGGAGGAAACGTCCGTAGTGAGCACTGGTACCACCAACGAACATCATGCAATGCACGTACAGCGGTGGTCTTGTCTCAAAAGTGTCGTTTTTGTTTCAGATTATTGCTGCTGTCCAGAAAAGCCAGCAAGGTGATGAAGTGTCTCAGATAGAGAATAGCCAGTCACCATGCACGATATTGTAGTTTCCTTCGTTCCCGCATTTCATTTCCTCTGTGGTTACTTGACAGACTTCATGACGGTCTGTGCGCAAAGAAACTGTTCCCTTCCTGCTTAGACCCGATCTTATTCTGTGCTGCAAGAACCACACGTGACTGATTTGAAATGCTCCTTGTCGCACGTTTTATTTATTTTTGAAGCGTTCACAGATAAAAGAATATTAGTTTTGTTGCAACGACTTCCGCGATGCAATAAAGAATATTTCCGAAGTGAAGTGTGGTTTTTCAAAAGCTCAGCAATGCCGGCAGATTGAAATTGAGACCTCAGCTTGCAGAATAAGCATGTTTGTAAAGCGGGCGTACGTGTTGAATGAGTTATCACTATCTCGGACAGTTCGGCGATGGTAGTCGCAAATGTTTTATACGAAAAAAGTGGGTTTTGGAAGAAACTTCAAAACGCTAGACTACAAAGGTTTCTTGGTTACCCTAAATATAAGCTCTAAACGTAAATCATATACTTTTAAATAAAATAAATAGTGTTCCCATTAGGTGTAGTGTCTTATTCGCCGAAACGTCCATCGCCGAACTGTCCCATTCTGACAATATCATTCCACATCTTTGTTCAGTTCAGTGTGCGACCTGAGTCGTTTGTCTGACGCGAGCACACCGTTGCTATGGTGATTGTATAACAACGTTTGAACTTTACCACGGATCAAATGGAACAACTTAAGGAACGCACAGTATCAACTTCCAAACAATGTTAGCATATTATTTATTACGCGCCGGTTCTAAGAAGATACATTATTTCGCTGGTAGTTTCTTAAGTTTAATTAACTCTGTCAGGTGCGTTGTTCATTCTGTATTCCCAGGTGACATTCACCCACACCACTGCGGCAGTGCTGTGTGAACCGCGCACCATCCATGTGTTTCGTGTCGTACTTTTTGATATGTTTGCGCGCGAGAATTTTGAAGGTCCCACGAAAACCCACACATAGTCCGAATTTGTGCATTTTCACAATGTAGTGAGCAGAACAAAACTTACGCAGACTGATGTTAAGGATGTTCAAAGCAGGACTGTGGAGCCGGAACTAAAATTTCAAGCTCCAGGCATCTAAATTTTTGTCTCCGGCTCCAGAAAAATTTGGTCCACAGGCGTAGGAGCAGGCAAATTTTTGGGGGTGCGAAAGATTTTTGCCTAACTTGCCCGAAAAAACTCCAAAAAAGTGCCTCCCCCAAAAAAATAAACGATTGCATTTCATTTCACGTTGGGCGCATTTTTTCAAATCAAGCCACTTAAAGCACCATTTTTACCCAAACTTGCCTAAATTTCCCCCTAACTTATCCAAGAAACATGACCTCAAAAAGAACAATGTCTGCACATTCAATTTGGGAACCATTGTTGTAGATTCAAACCACACACAGCAATTTTGTGAAGGTTTTCACAGATTTTGCCCGGATTTTCACCAAATCAAAACTTTTGGGGTGCGGTTGCACTCCCGCCTCCTGCACTAGTGATTTGGTCCGTTGAAAACTGAAAACCATTGTATTATTGGTACAATTGACTTGCCCCACAAACTATGTCTGTTGAACGGGAACTCAAATTTCAGGCTCCGGCTTCACAGCCCTGGCTTAAACATACATTGTATTGTATTGTGTGTAACGTCTTCACTCCCACACGCAAAACGCCAGACTTTTAACATGCATCGCAGTAAAGAGAAAAAAACATAAATACACGAAAGAAGACGAGGATGTATACATTGCGGTAGTATAGAGCATACGCTTGATGGCGCTAATGCATTTACTATACTTTGATGAAATACAAGCTTTTAAGACACACGCATGAATGTCGCCGTCATGATTATTATAATGAAGAACTGCAATGACTTCCAAGTACATCGATGTATAGAATGCATGAGGGTGTTGGAGGCTGCGAAGGACCAAAGGTCATCTAGGCTGCAGACCTCCCATTCTAAGTGAATCCTTTATAAATGCTGAAACATTTGCGTTATATCAGGGTTTCTTTTGAGGAAAAGGTTAGGTACCCGGTATGGACCTGTAGGGACCCAATTTCTCTGATTCTAGGGACTCGATGATAATTTTCTCTGATTCTAGGGACCACTAGGGTACAGAGTGGGGCACTGTGCCATACCCCCCTCAGACCCTAAAATAAAAAAATGTATAAACAGTATTCGGCAGTGGCGTAACTAAGAGGGAGCAAGGGCTTCAACTTAAAATAAACTGACTTTGTTTTGTAGTCACTCATATATGCACTACGCAAATTTTTTGTGACTACTGTACGTTTCCTCTGCTTGATTTTCATTTTACGGTTTCATTCTTCTGACAAAATTGCTTCACGCGTGGCTGTTAAGTAACTTAACACCAGAAAAAATCTTCGGCTGGCGTGAGATGTGAGCCCACAAACTTCAATAAGCGTCTTCGATAAGCGATGCATGTCTAAAACTTATAACATCCAAGGTCTATTTCATGAGCCTCAGACAACAAAAGTTCAGTTTTCTGTCTCACCCGCTAATAAGTTTCCTAAAAACATTATACTAAAACTTGCTTCCAGAATGCACAAAAATGCGTATTTTTAGGTGGAATTTTGCAAAATGTTCCCTGGGCATGCCCCCGGACCCCCCTAGAATGATCGTGCCTTCGGCGCTATCCCTAAAGTTGATTTGTGACCTCACACGATTGTGACGAAACTTTTCCACCCCTCAGAAATTTTCTGCGTACGCCACTGCTTGGGACCCGATTTTCAATTCTAGGGACCCAAATCGGGTCCCTAAAACACCTTAAAAAAAACTGGTTATGTTCATGCCACTAAAAAGGCTTGAATCTGCGATGCGCATTGCACATAATCCTGCACCAGCCCAATTTTTTTCATTTAGCCTACAACAAATAACAAGAACCACTGTTGCAACGGTCAGTTTTACTTGGTGTGATGAATGGCGCGCTCGGACCTCGTGGTGTGGGTAAAATGAACGAAAATGGTCAACGACTTCTTGAACTCTGCACCAACTACAACCTTGCACTTACTAACACCTTCTTTGCTGGCTCCCTCAACTCCAAAGTAAC
>JGI24158J21664_10010230_pt1 | contig 12515 bp, 10 predicted proteins | sample Ectturendosymbi3_FD_21664 | JGI IMG/M metagenome (IMG submission 21664) | reverse complement strand
GTACACATTCTTAGTATGTAAGATCATGCACTCCTATTTCAACGAACTGCTTCCCAACCATCTTGACGATTTTTATTTGATTCAAATCAACTCCTCAGTTCTCGCTCTAACCAGCGCCCTCTGGTGGTTGTCATGGAGAGACCGCGGAACTGGAAGACGCGGGGTCAGACGGAAAGTACAGTGGGCTTGCAGTTAAATAAAACTTGTCAGTAGCACATAACATTCAATCATTGAAAGCAGTCTTCAATGTATTTGCGTTCATCAGATTTCAAGGGACAATTCGAAAAGGAAGCCTGCAGCTCTGAAAACTTCAAGTAATACAGTAGTTGCAGTGGAGTGATGTTTTTTGGTTCAATACTACTTAGTACTTATTGACCTCTTCATCATGATCATACACTCACAGTAGTTGCAATGGAAAGATGAAAGTTAGAACTGAGCTCGTGACATTAATGGTACAGTAAAGCTGGTCGAGTGGGAAGTGTTTACTCTTGCAGTCCATGGGATCGTTGGTTCGGCGCTCATTTCATTAATTATGGTTACTTAATACTTTGGCATTGATAGCAATACAGTTTTGAGTTACCACTTTTATGGTTATAAGATTCATTAGCTTAGGGTACTTTCGCAATCTTCTTTGGGAGCACTCTTAATGTATAATGACCTACTTTGTTAAAAAGTAGAAAACTAGACATGGGTTTATATTTATGTTAGGGCTTATGATTTAAAAGAGGCAGAGTCTATTTAATCACCAATATTCTGGTGGCAACAGGTCGGCTGGGGCCATTTGTGCTGCCAGTCAACATGGCATGACGCAATTCGAATAAAAAGATCAGTTTGTCATGCAATCGGCATGTTGCTCGTGGCGTAGTGGTTATGCTTCAAGTCTGGTTGGTATGCTATTACTTATTGGTAGAACTCTCACCTTGGCGAGTTCCCTTTTCTTTTTTTAAACTTTTTTCATAACTTTCCGAACTCTTCCCTTATTTATGTGTTAGGTTTAGGCTTCGGCTAGCATTTCCGTTATGGTTAGCGTTCGATAGGGGTAAGGAGTTAGCGTTAGGGGTTAGGTTTAGTGTTAGGGTTTGGGATTAAAGTTAGGGGTTAGCATGAGGATAGGGGTTAGCATTATGGTTAGGGATTAGCATTACAATTAAGGCTTAGTGTTAGGGGTTAAGGCTAGGGATTAGCATTAGGGTTAAGGTTAAGAGTTAGCTTTAGGATTTATTTTTTGTGTTTACTTCGTTTCTGCTAAGCCTGTTGCTGCTGGCATCTTGGTGGCAAAATAGACACTGCCTTAAAAAAAACAATTGCTAGTTTAATGTAAGGATTGAATTTGAAAGCGGCAGATTAAACCACCAGCGTAAAATTAGAGTTTGAATGAAAGCAACCCCTACACTGGTAGTACAAACTGCCACTTTCAAAGTCAATCCCTAAGCTGGTGACTGCTTATGAACTCGATCCCTACGCTAGTGGTACAAAGTAAACTGCCCACTGGGGTACGCATAAAATTTTCACGGGGGTCATTCAATGGCATATGATGGTCATTTTGATTTGATGTGCGCTGTGTGTGATGTTGCAATTTGATGTCATATTCATGTTTCTAAACCAACATTTTGGTGAGGTTTGTTGACACAATATGCACATTCTTTTACAGTCTACACGCACTCTCCTTATTAGTTTATATCAGCACTCCAAATTAGAATATCGGAGGAAAATGCACTTGATGCTACGACGCAGCAGTTCATAACTGCAAAAATATCAGGCTGTGTGTAAAAACAGAGTAGTACACACTCATCATGTCAGACCAATTTACAACTGTAAAATCAGACTGCACTAATGTCTGGTCAAATACGAGCAGTCAAGCATAGAAAGTGTGTGGTTGGATTGGCTGGGATAAATCCCAGCAAGATCGAATCTTGGTAAACTACAGAAAGAATTGAGTATGTGCATAAAATATTAAGAAAACATTCATTTTTTGTTACAGACGTTCAGCAAATCTTTAGTTTGCTTTTCTGCTTGCTGAAACATTATCAAATGCCTGAATACTTCTGTTCTAATAATTGTTGTTTATGAGCTTGTGCAACAGTTCTATCACGCTACAGAAATTGGTAATATAGCCAGTACGGTCAGTGCATGCGCTGAAATAATGACAAATATTTGGATAAAGTGAACTATCACAGAACATAATCTTAAACATGTGTAGTGGATGAAAGGTTTACAGACATTGGTAAGATGGTTCCTGGTTGCAGACGATAACCTAGATGCCCACCAAAACCTAATGATTACTTTTTGCCCATTTGTGAGGTACCTTAAAATTTGCATGCAAATTTATTCCATGGTATATGCATGAAGTCAACAAATTAAAATGAAAAAGTGTACGAAAACAATTTCTCCTTTGCGCAGTTACAGCTGGTGAAAAATGACTTAGGACCTGCTTCATAACGTTTGGTCTTAAATCGCAACTTTTATTTAACAAAAACACACACTTTAATATTTTGTCATGTTGCCCTTACTTTTTATGACCATTTGCAAGTGTTTAAGCATGGAAACACTAAATTTCTGAAATAATCCAAGCACACTTCCTGGCACCAAACTTTCTTCAACTGATTTTTGAGGGTGTCCATATTTGGGGTTCTCTTTTGTTTCACAAGATACCTAATTTTGTGCCAGCAATTTTCCATTCGGCTTAAATCTAGACAGTTGCCAGGCCACTCAAGTATTTTGATCTGCTTTTGTTGGAGGTGATTTTTCACTTTTTTAGACTTTATGACAGGGAGCATTATCCTGCACAAACACTTCACAGCCATGAGTATGAAACAAGTACAGCATATGCTCCTCCAGTACTTTTTATTCAATTTTTGCCATTCACTTTTTGTTTTTTGGGCAGGAAGTAAAAGCCAGCCTTAGGCCTACCCATTTCACAAGAAAAAGATTCCCAAATCATAAGCGTTTCCGGGTGTTTAACAGTTGGAACTTTGGACCCGGGATCAAATCAATCAGATGATGACGGGTGTCAAATGATGGAGGAACCTATCTGAAACACTTGAAAATTACTTTAATCAGAAATAACTTTCTTCCACTATTCAGGGGTCTGGTAGACATGTTGCTTGGCAATCACAATTCGCTACTTTTTCATACTTTCAATTAGGAGTGGTTTCTTGGCAGCTTTAAGGAAAGGAAAACCTGAGTCCTTCTGGAGGAAGTGCTGAATTGTTTGGAACAAAATGTTTTGAAGCAGCTCTGGATGCAGATTTTTCACATTCAGTGCTGTTAACTGAGGTTTCTTCTGGATTTCTATCCTCAAAAATGTGTCTGCAGCATGTGAAGTCTTTCTTCTCCTTCCACCTCCAATTTTATGCTTTGGAACTGCATTGCTTGACAGTCCTTTGGCTAAAGACAAAAGCTTCATAATGGTTGATCTTGCTCTTCTTTTACATTTACGTACTATTTTTATTAGTACTTTTTTTTACTCCAGGCCAGAATACAAGCCTTCTCGTCATTATTACTGATTTTCCAGGCATACTAAAATGGTACTTTCAAAAACAAACACCTCATTGATGATCTATTCCGAACTACCTCTTATGCAGCAAAATACTCCTTCCTGAATGATGTCTCGGGAAGACTTAAATTCCTCCAATTTTAAGATAATTGTGACGTAACAATACCAATATTGCATCATTTCATTCATAATAACCCAATGATCACTATGTCATGTGATTTGCAGTAAACTGATTGAAGTAATAGTCCAGATGTGGATTAACACTTACACATACTGCATAATTTAAAATTTTGGGGCTAGGTCCTTAGTCATTTTATGCCAGCTGTAATAAAGTTTTTGTAACATATCAAACTCAAAAGGAGGGTTAACCTTAACATTCCTACGCTGGTGGTTCTGGCACTGCTGACTAGCCCTCAGTTTTTTAGTCCTTCCAAAGCAAAATCCGAATATGGTCGTTTAGACCAGTGTTTCTCAAGCTTTTTTGTTCTATTGTGCCCTTTTCACTCTCAACACATCATTGTCACCCCCAAGCCTGATAAATCAAACACAAGGCAGTATTTTTAAAGATTTTATTTAAAGAAATCAGTATATATCATGGTGCCCAATTCAGTAAGGTAGATGTGCTTGGCAGCCTTCACAAAGCTTTGAAATACTGGGAGACATTTTAGCAAGGTGCAGTTGTAGACCACCTTGCTTATGAATCAACAAGTGTTTTTTTGCTTTGAGAGCATTAAGGTCACAGCTGAAGTTAACTCAATGATCGTTAACTGAAGTTAATTGAGTGATCGATCAGTGGTAGTGGTTGAGTGTTCTTGATTAGTGGTGGTAGCATTTTTTCCCTCTTTGTGTTGTTACGCTCCCTTATCACCCATCTGGCCTTCAAATCACCTCCATGGGAGAAATTCCATCCACTTTGAGAACCACTGGTTTAGACCCTGCCTTATGTGTTTGAAAATGTCAGTGGTAATTTTGAATGTATTATTACTGCTTGTTCATGCTACATATGTATCGAAACATTTTCTACTTTATTAAACATGCTGTTGTTATTCAATACTAGTTGTAATTATTGAATTATGATCATTCTGACTTTAAGTAAGCAACTACCATTGAAATTTAGCATAGCAGTTGTTCCAGCATGGACATGAGTAGGCTATAACATGTAAATGCAGTAACAACATGTAGTTCATGACATGCTGCTGTATCCAAGATGTCACAAAAAGTAATCTTCCTAAAAACAGTTTTCTAAAAAATATTATTGAAGTATTTTGCTGTGTTTGTTGCAACAAAGCTGATTGTAAATTAAATTCTATTTTGCCATTGAGGTGAAGTGGGCTAGGTCTGATCAGGTAGCCTAATGATATATACCTATGCAATGCCATATAAAATAAAATTATATCTATTGAAGTCATGCAGATCTTGTAAAATGTATCAGGACCTACAAGATATTCAGGGTATGTAGAATGTAGCAACAATTGTGCGAATATAGGCAAGATCTGTGACATATGTCAAGTCGTAAAACTTCCTTTTGCACAGAAATTTTGTAAAGCCAAATCTAACCTAAATGCAAATACATATAAGATTTTGATGTTATGTACTAAATTTTTACCTGTCATTTATTAGTACTCATCAAAAAAGGCGTTCAATTCCAGTTTGGATGTCATGTATATAAGTCTACGTTTTTTTCGGTCATAGATCAATAATTTACTTTGAAAGGACTAAAAAATATTAAGTAAATTCGGTCATAATGTCCAAAAATACAGACTAGTGAATACTGTTACAGCAAGTTTTAAATATGCTATTAAGAGATAATTGACTGAAATGTTTCTGGAAAAAAACAGGGATATGTTGCACTTCATTGGCAAGATGTAGTTCAGTACTGACTAGTTTTCAAGTTGTGAAATACAGTAGCTTCATTATATTCAGTGGTTGTAACTCGTGAAAAATGTAATAAATAAAAACTATAGAATAGCTGCAAGCTTGCAGGGAATAAGCCAACTGGGATCCACTTTCATAAATTTTCGATGATTCAGACCTGTACATATTTTTATTCAAGTAATTGGTTTTTGTTAAGGCAACACTGTTAAATCAATCAGTAAACTTTTGATAAGGAATTTGATTTTGTGTTAAAAATGCACATCCAAGTTTTATTCAAATAAGATTATATTTAGAACACTATTGTAAAACAGTTTCTTTACAAATTTTAAATTGATGATTCATGCTGGTTCATTGAAAATAGCCTTTAACATGAAAATTAATGTCTTTCTAATACCAAATACACCACATCTAGCAAAAAGCAAGCATGCTAAGAATAAATATTGCGCAGCAAAGTACTCATAGGCTACCTCAGTAACTTGTAATAACAATATGCTTACCCATCACTACCATAGACCTTGACTATATTAAAGTATTTTGCTTTCTACATTATGAAAAGCTAAGCTGACATAGTTACCACAAGAAATTAATCTACTTTTAAAGATTAATTGTTGTGTACTAGTCTGAATGTAATTTAAGTTTATGTGGATTCCTAATAAAAATATTTTGAAAAATTAAGAATCTCTTGTTGCAACCTCTCTGGTGGTGTTGCGTTGATTGTGTGATTCATCACGAACGAGATGTGCGTGAAGAATAACACCATTATATATGTAGCGCAAGCAAGCAATAGTAAGAGAGATTGCGAGCATGACAATATTGTTGTTTGCTGCTACGGTGCGAAGCTTTGCGCACATACCGCTTGGGATTTTCGATCGCAACACTGTGTTAGATATTAATAATCTAGATTTTCTAAAGTTGACCATTATGCTTGTTTTGTGAATTCTTAGACCTAGTGAATGATTTATTTTTGAATGAAGTACAATGATGTGCCAAACAAGAGAATGTATAACTTACTTTTGTTAGAACTATGTTGATGAGCTATTATAATATATTAAACCTATTGTTTTTGGTGACTGGATTTATATGTCTAATGATCGTAAAACATGTCATATGATAACCTAAAAAGATTACAGTAAAAACAAAACTTAGTGGTATGCTTTTTTGGTAAAGTTTACCTTAAATTTGGTAAACTCTTGTTATTGCAGAAAGAGTAATTTTCTACATCTTTCACTGTAGTTAGGGACCGTAGGGTTGTTTTTTTGTTTTAGTTTTGGATGTTTTCCACTTCTATTGGCTTGACTTGCGCTTGTCCAATAGTTGAGCACCTATAGATAATTGTCACCATCTCTTGCTCACTTTTGTCATGTGGCACATGATTTGCACAGAATTTCACAGTTAAATTTTATGTTATGGTTATTATTGTCAGATACAATCATCAGATCCATTAAACGTTATGAAAAGATTTTAAAAGATGTAGAAAGCTGTTGTGGATAGAATATGCCCTTAAACTATTTATAAACCAACATGGAGAACATATTGTGTGCATACATGTTTTTGTGCAACCTGAGCAACATTTCAGCCAGTAAAAGCATACATTAAAAACAACTTAAGCTCAAACTTTTTTCTATTAAAACAATAAACTTGTGTCACTGAGTTAAATATATTAACATGACATTGAACAGCTTCTTAAAGAAAACATGAAAAATTAGCATCACTTTTGTGTAGTTATTGAATTAACAAAATTGATGTTTTTCATGTGTAAAGCCTTGTTAAAAACTTTCATGCATCATAATTTGGTTGATGCATATTACTGTTGTAGCTGCAAAATTGTGAAAGCATGGTGAAGTCATTTTTTAAGTTAATGCAGATTATGCAAAACATCTTATGTTGTAGTTTGTGGACAGGCATCTGGGCCCGTCACTAGCAAAAGACTTGCTGCTCCATGTCCTTCGCTAGTGATGTCTTGTTGGGTATGAGAGTTCAGTATTCCAATCAGGGCTTGTTTAAGTAAATTAGCTTGATCTGCTGCTTTGTAATAGAGGACATGGGGTAGGAATGACCAGGGCTATAGCCTTTGCTAGAGATTGTATATAGTCTGGGTCCCATCCTTGGTCAGAACAAAGAAATGAATTGGCTGGGCCAGCAGTACAGTGCTTTAGTTTGCATAATTTTCATTTCTCTGCATGCTTTTACCAGTTTGAACACACTTGCATCATTAGTAGGCAGCGATATTCAACAACTTTTGGAGCAAGTTATACTGTTTTACCTAAATACCAGTGAATCTGATAGCAAGTCTTGTTTAGGTTTTTCAGCTAGACTTTACCTTATCTCATGCCCTTTTGGTAGTTCACTTAATGACTGCGGAAAGTTCTGGTGGTTCATAGTTACCATAGTCTCTTCTGACCTATGTGTCATAATAATAGGAATTGCAAGTTAGGCAAGCAAATTTCCAGTTACAGCACACCATATGATTAATGCAGTGTTTTCCTAAACATTTTTAAGCGTCGGTACCCCTAATCAGGTCAAACAAAACTTTTTGGTAATGCATAGTTGCAAAAAATTGGACCGAATTTGGGTATATTTATCTCATTCACGATTCCACTGTAGGAAATTATTTGTTTCGTGATGGCTTTTTGCATCATGATGATCACGTTATAATGAAGTTTCAATGTACAATATGTACGTATATTATTCTGAAATAAAATACCTCATACCCTCAAAATCCTTAATATTTCTCAGGGGTATCAAGGCAAGCTTTAAGAACGCCTGGATCAAGGTCTACCACCTTGGGAAGTAACTGATAATCACCTTTGTTTTTTCTGGAGATGTTCAAATCTGAGCACTTTTTCTGTTGGCATCGATTGAGAAGGTGGTTGGTGTGCTTCCCAAGGTGCAGTGACAATCTTAGAACAGATAAGATCAGGCCCGTGACCAGGTGGGCAAAGACCCACCTAGAACATTTTTTGTCCTCCCTGGAAAAATGTGTTGGACATAGTTTGAAACTGTTGGACACAGGTCAAAAAATTTGGGGCCCTCTCAGAAAACACTTCTCCCCTCCTGGTGTCCCAAGCTGGTTGCAGGCCTGGATAGAATTTTAAGAAACATTTTGTTCATCCATACTAATGTCATAGGTTTGGTTTGGAAAATTCCTGTGTTGAAAGTAGTGGCCAAGTTTCGACAACATGAAACAGCCAACGAGCCAAAATAAACTGAGAGCTTGTTCAAGCAGCTGCAGCATTGCGTATTACAAGTAACAAATAATCTTCACAAAAAGTTAAAGTAGCAAAGACTGCAGTCATGCTATAAAAACTTTCAATTTATTAAATTTATTGGAAAGCATTATTGATTTCCAAACTTTTCGTTTAATGAGCAAGTCTTTTTCTTCATCGAAAGGAATTATCGCAGAACTGCCCAATTTCCTGACATGGTTCTGGGTAAATTCCATTTGAAATATTTGTTTGTTTTGTCGAGGGTTTTTTAAGGTGTTTTAGGGGCCCGAGCTACGCAGAAAGATGGAAAGGGCGCACATAGAGGTACTGCAAGTCGAAATTCTGAGGAGAGATACCCAGGTGATACCGCTTTATCTAATCCACTTTAGCTGCAGTTTTTCAGTTTTAACATTTAAGCTTTTATGAGTTCGACAAACTCCGTTGTTTGAAACGTACGTAAATAAAAAAGTTATCATAAACCTTTGCCAGTTCGTAAGTAGCTTTGCGTGTCTTATTGGTGAGCAGCCACATGCTCGACGTGGCTCCTTTATTGCAAGCGAAAACGATTGTGAATCTTCAATCGACTTTCAAGTACATGTACAAATTTAAACTTTTTTTGTGCCTTGTTTTTTTTTAAATCGACATAGCGATACTAGAAATACGTAAATCTACGAAAAAATAGCTTTTTTGGTTATGCTGATGGGCTCTTCTTCCGCTATAGACGGCAGCCAGCACAACTGATACAAATTTTTGCTAACTTCTGTGTCTTGTATTGTTGAAAGTCACGTATGATCGCTGCCTTACGGTCACATGGAAGCTTGCAAGAGGAAAGACAGCGGGAGGATTACTTTAAAGTAAATTTTTACAAGAAACGGTGGACAGAGCACTTTGCTTTAAACATTAAAACACCCTTTGGTAATGAAGCAGACATTTTCCAACGCATGACAAACCTTACGTCACCGGCTGCACGCCGGCATTCGTTGCCACCGTTGACCAATCACCGCACAACACCCGCAGCGAGTCTTATCGGCAGGAAGGCAAAACAGAAACGTCAACAACTGCCTGCTTCTGTAAAAATGGGCTCAAAAGCATCGGTTCATCAAGGACGAAAATCAAAAGTTTACGTTCCAGTTGTGCAAAAGCTTGACAAAAGTGTTAGTGAGAATACTGCCAAGGTCGACGCTGCAGTTGTTCCGACACCACTGCCTGGCGATGAGTTCCTTGAGCCAAAGGAAAGCATTTCTTGCGAGGACACGAACAGAGAAAGCAACGGCGACAAAAACCGTTCTGCCACAAAAATTCACACGTGTAAATTGACGCCAAACGAACTGAACGTGAGCAGAGTGTGTCAACGATCAAAATTTTTGCATCAAGGTGGAGATGTGCTGATTCCTACAACTGGCGTTAACCTTGTAATGACGGGGAACAAAGCAACCCAATCGCCCCATCGCACTGGAAACATCTCACAGTCAATGCGGTACTCGCGCAGTTGTTCCAGCCTGCCAACTAGGTAAGTACATAAATTAGTAGGAAAAAAGTTTCCTGTGGTGGGAAATATTTTGATTAAAAAATTGCTGCAAGTAGAATATCAGTTCCTTGGCGAAGTGCCATGTTTCTCTTTGTCGGTGTTTGTTGGTTTCCTCTTATCTTTTGCAAGTTTTGTAATAAAAAACGTTTTATGCATCTATTAATTATGCCATTTGACTTCGGAAATGAAAATTTGTATGTCGGTTGTCAGAAGCTACCTGATATGAAACGGTCAGCCATTGCTTGGGTTTTGATTGTTCAGAATTACTCTCCTATTTCTGTTAGAAGGGCTGTCCATTGATCCACAACAAACATCATGTCGGACAGGACTGTGGCCACAGGGGAATAATCCGGGAAGTGCTTCCCTAATCTTTTTTGCCCCTCAAATTTTGTTGTGGCTCTAAATTTATTCGTATATTTGTTTGCATTTTATTATGTTTATTTTAAACATATAATGAAAACAAAACCTTGTCCCCTAAAAATGTAATTTGTCCCCCCAACCTTAAAACCTAGCTACGNACCTGACGTCGGAGCGGATTGTTTTTTACGCATCNGAATTACCCTTCATCGTAGGGTTGCGGAGTCGGAGGTAGAATGTCCAACTCNTACCTTCCAAATTTTTCCGAATCCGCCCTTTGCAAAATTCCCGACTCCTTAAAATAACGTGAATTGAGTTTGCTTGTCAATGTATTTATAGAATACTTACTATTCATAAAAAATATTTATAGGCAAGTCATCGCATACAATTAATTGGTTGCTGTGACTATCCCCAGATTGTTCTTGAATTTCAACTGCACTTTCGTCTGTAGTACTTGACCCTTTTCTTGGTCGTTCATTGAGTTGTTTGACCAAACTTACCATATTGGAAGCATTATTATCTGTGACAATGGATAAAAAAATCCGACTCCCAGTGCTCGTCGGTATCCGACTCTGACTCCACCCAAAAACCTCCGACTCCGCAACCCTGCTTCGTCGCAGCAGCTCTTTTTATTGTCGGGCGCAGATCAATACAGCAATGTAGTGTTTTTCAACCGGGGTTCCGCGAGTGGCTGCCAGGGGTTCCGCTGAAACGGACCGAAATTGACGAAATTCGCAATCACAGTTCTATGCAGTTATAGCAATATAGACTTTTGGATTATTGCACACGGTTCCATGAGCAAGGCAAACATTTGCGGAAGGTTCCGCTGCAACAAAAAGGTTGAAAAACGCTGCAGTAATGAATTGACGGGGCGACTGTTGGCGCTGTGGCAATACAACTCAAATCAGACAATCGCGGTTGGTGTTGAAAGCAAGTTTCCACGCTTGACGTTTTGTAGGAAAAAGAGCAACTCCATGGTTTCGATGGAGGAGAGGCTTGTCACGGAAGCGAAACAACGCCGTGCTGCCTCTAGCGGTGCGGCGAAAAAACGAAACTATCAAAAGAAACCGGGCAGCAAAAAGAACGTATGCATTCTGTCGTGCATAAAGCCCAACAACGTACTGGAAGAAAAGGAAAAGTTCTTTAACTCCGGCTTCGAATACAACCCTCAGTTTTCCTACGACTACCACCTTGCTCCGAGCGTGCGTGAACGCTTCAGCAAGGCGTCGTCGTCTTACCTGGCTCAGGTGCGTGTGTCTGCTTTGCAACGGCTTCAGTAGTGAGATAATTTTTTTAATGATTTAAAACAAGCGTTGGAACTTGTTTGGTTTTTCTGATTTGCTCTTTTGTTGCATTGTGTGAAAACGTTCCTCAACCGGAAGATCGACTGACTATACAGCTATGTCATGAGTTTCAAAGTGGTTGGAACTGGTGGATACCGCGTCTCTATCTGTGATTGTGAAAATCAGTGCAAAAGCTTGGCAAATAGGAGAGCGATACAGTGGAAAAATGCTCTTGTACTCCACTCCTTGCAAGAAACGCCGCTCTAATCAACGTCATCATCGTGATACACATGGACCCAGTAGCACAGCCAGCTCAAAATTTGGGGAAGGGAATTATTGATTTTAGGCTAGCAACAGTATTTTGCATGGGATACCGCCTCTCAAAGCACAAAATGACTAGATATTATAAAAATTTAGGGAGGGGCTGGCCCCTTTCGTCCTACCCTGACTAAGCCTGTGCATGGACCCTATGGTTGTGCATCACTTCAATGAAAGACAACGCATTGTTCATGGCCAGATTTTACACAAACGAGTATCTTTTGAGCAGTGCACTTACTCTTCACAGTGTAAGTGCGGTAATAAATGTGGGAAGCTCGGTTTCAAAAGTTAGTACAAAACGAATTCGTCACCGCAAAACTTCGGCGTTCTTCTTCGCAAAAGTTTAAGTAAAAAGGAATTTCTCTTGCACGATGATTCCAAATAATATTCGTTTTCCTCTTTAAATCAGCCAATCGCGGTGTTTCATTTGTGGTCCACTTCCCTAGCGCATA
>JGI24158J21664_10010229_pt1 | contig 12515 bp, 6 predicted proteins | sample Ectturendosymbi3_FD_21664 | JGI IMG/M metagenome (IMG submission 21664) | reverse complement strand
TTTGAATAAGGACTGAAGATGTGTCGAACACGAAACTAGTTTCCTTGTGCAAATAAATTATTGCGACTGATTCGCTTGATGTATGGTCACTGCGGTGGCTTCAACCAAGTAATCACAGATGCATGTTCTAGTGCAGTGGTTTCCAACCCGGGTGCCGCGAGTGGCAGTCGGGGGTTCAGGGGGTTCCGCCGAAACAGACCGAAACAGACCGAAACAGTCCGAAATTGACCGGGACGAAATTCGCAACCATAGGTTGTAGCAATGTTTCACAGGTTTATTACAGAAAGTAGGGTAGACACTTGGATCATTGCATAGGGTTCCATGAGCAACGCAAGCATTTGCGGAAGGTTTCGCTGACAGTAAAAAGGTTGAAAAACACTGAGCTAGTTATGGTTTGAGCTTCCGCTGATGTTTCGCGCAAAATAAGGCGTTTAGTTTCAGAGGAGATTTGTACATGACCAGTCTGTGGACCACATGCTGCCTCCTAGAGCTGTTTAGCTTGGTTGGCTTGCTTCAAGACAATGCGTGGCTTGCTTCAGGTCGATGCGCTGTATGAACCGCAACGCTGCCGACATTTGATCCCCGGTGACGTTTGCGGTCACGTGATCGCCAGCTGTTACTTGCAATTAATCCTCTCCCTGCACCGATGGAATGGTAACCGCTGGTATTCATCGCTATCACAGGCAGCGAACTGCTTGCCTCCCATGTTCTGCTATTTTGCTGCGACAGTTTGCGAAAAGTTTCAGTTCCTCTCTGCAACGCTTTGCAACCGGATTTAGATGACTTCTTGCCGTATGATGAAGCAATGCGTTTGTATTCTTTATACAGTGTGCCATGGTCAAGTTCAGCATAGCGGGTACATTGCTGAAAAATATTTTTAGATTAAAAATCTTTTTAGGTTAAAAATCTTTTTAGATTAAAAATCTAAAAAGACGTGGGTGGTCAGTGTTTTACGTTGAGATTGAGTCGAGGTTTGATTCCAGCCGCCTAAGACACTAAATGAAAAGTCAGTCGACCCTCAGTGTGGGATTGTTGCAGTTGATCTGTTTTGAAATTGCTTTATCTCCGGATTTAATTCCCCTCGAACCTAAAAAGCCTGGAGTGGTCTTCTTGTTTCGTGGCTTATGTTGTCCGCACTGCTTCAGTCTTTCGCATGGCACAGAAGTGTTTATCACGGTTCTGGTTTAGAGTCCGAGTGCAGAATTGTATTGAGCCAGGAACCTTCAACGTTACATGAAGACTAAGAAGAATTCCGTGTTGTTTAACACTTAGTTCTGCATTTTGCTTACCTCCTATGGTTAAAACCAAACGCATAATGATTAACGATGTGTGTAAAAAGCTCGTGTCAAAATTAAACGTGCTTATTAAGAATTTGAATTATAATTGGGTTTGGATAGAATTTCTTTGTCAAATCAGAGTTTGTTTAGGTGAAAAATTTCGTTCATGTCCAAGCACAATGTTCCTGTCTCGCTGACGTTTACACGGTGTTGCGTTACAATGGAAGCTTTGTGACGCAACAATTCTTGCACGTGATTGTGAGTATTGTCATTACAACTTGGCGCATCAATAAGAACTTTCATAAAGTAGTGAATCCGAAGTTTAGAGCTTGGGACAGTTGAGGTAATCGAGGTTGAGGTGATGCAATGCGCGTGTGTAAATTTCAACGCGGGAAATGTGAGTTGAGTTGCAAGGTTACTTTTGTGAGCACACGCGTATATAGCGTTTTACTGTGTTTCCGAACTTAGTATGTCCGAAAGTAAGCACCCAATCAGTGCTAGTGACATGTTCACATAAAGCGATGCCCTAAAAGCATGTGTTCTTAACATTACCGTATATGACTGTTATTACCGTGAGCCTTGGTCATGTGGAAAGGGCGGCAGACTCGAGCAAATATCAAACATTACCGTGAAAAAGGTTTTGCTGCCTTTGTTTACCTTTTGCTTGAAGCTTGAAAAAGATCAGGCTTTCGCTGTGGAATTGAGTCAGTGATGCGAACAGTGATCGCGTGCAGAAAGTCTATTTACAGGTAGGGCAGGATTGCTGTAGTTTCACCGTCCCTGTCTTTGGTTTCAGACGCAGAGTTTTACGCTGTTTCGATGCTGTGGGAAAGCTGTTGATCGTAGACTGTGGCGACTGGTTAGCTTGTGGTATAATTAACTTGGTCGTCCGTGTAAAAAAGTTAATACAGCGTGAGCTCTGCTGGTTAAGATATGTAGCGTAATAAGTATCCTTTACTACTTCATCAGTATCAGATGTTGCACACCTTGGGCAGCAGGTGTTGCGCGTAGATGCTGAAGATCTCGCGCGTGCTCCTGCTGTAGCCAGCAGAGATGGACGGAGTCTCATTTTTGACTCCGTATCCGCTCCTCCTCCGCAAATCATAGAAGTATTCAACTCCGACTCCGCAAACTTGCAAATTCTACAGTAACATACAGGCATGTTGCGTGAAGGTTCTGCTTAATGCAAGGTAATGCAAGTTTTGTCTGATGAGGCGAAATAGTGCTCGAGTTATATTGCCTTTGGATGAACATGATTGGTTGAAGCGATCACATGACAAGTTCAGAACGCATGACCCACTTAGTTGACCGTGGCATCTGCAATGGCTCAGTTCGAGATGCATAAATGAATTTTGTCATGGTTTCAGTGTTGGCAAGCTGTTGGCGGCTTCTTGTCTTCATTATGTGAACTGTAGGCTAAATCCCAACCACAAATCATGAGCCTTTCCACTACACTCTAAATCGTTGTCTCGGCATATTGTACCTACCACATAACCACTACGTAATTGTGTTCGACTAAAGGTAAAATAGCCTCAGCGCGCTTTTACCTCATGAGACAAAACAGGCACTACCATATATACTGTATATCACATAACGTTTTTCTGTCGAAAGATAACTCTTTACTTGCTTGAAACAGACAACTTTGGACAATTCGACTACAGTTGGCAGTATCATAACATTGATTTTTCATCAGTTCAGTCACTGACAGCTAGGCACCGTAATGCTAACAGTGTACTGCCAAAAACATATCTATAAGACTATGGCTTCAAAAAATAATTGCAGTGCACATTGAACCACCACTCGCTTCATACCTCAACAATGGATGAACATTAGACAACTCAACACTGTTGCACAATAATGCTCAAGCCAGTGATACAATTCTAAGTGAAACACAATCGATGGTCGCCAAAAACGTCCTTGTTTTGGTACTGCAGTACGGTATAATCTATACATGAACTCAACTAAAATGTCGTAGGTAGCCTAGGCTATATTAAAGAATGCTGGCAATAGCCATCAGTCACACAAAAACCACGAGCAAACAACGCAACCTAGGTTTGGGTACGATGGCAAGTTAAATCACAAATGGGCGTAGGCTGTTGTTCAGCTGCAGCCCACAGACCGCCTCACTGAAGCGTGGAACAGATTGCAAAACCACATGCACAGTATGAGTATTGCTAAAAGATCGTAGGGCGGCCGGACGAATAGGCCTAGGCGCTTGAGTTTAAACGTCAAAAATAGTATTATATTTTGCATACACTGTGTCACACAAGAGATGCAAAAACAAAGCTTTGACCATAGAAAAGCTCAATGCTGTGTCAGTGAAGCGAATTCTCAACGAAACTTTCCAAGAAAAATTTAAAGCAATCATGAGTTTCAAATTTGCAAAGAAATTTGAAAAAAATCTGTCTCCTCCTCCGCTCCTGCCGACAAAGAAAGTTCTTAGGTTCCGCATCCGCAAAAAACATGCGGAGTCCAAACTCCGCTTTTTGTCCACCTCTGGTAGCCAGGTCGGTTTCGCGTCCTCGCTTTCTCTGTTGTGTTATGCACTTGTCATGCGCGGGCGGGATTGTACAAAAATACGTGTAAACTGCGCGCTACACAAGCATGTAAGACTTTAAACTAACATTAAGTTTTTTGAAAAAATATTTTCAGGCTGCAACAGGCTTGCCGAAGCCATGGCCAAAATTTCTCTGCTAACTTCTTTCATCTACAATACATCAACCCACAACACATCAAGAAACATAATTACTACTACATGATCCTAACCAACGAAAGTTTAACTTTTAGCTGGACTGAGGCTTGGCCCGCGATGGTAAACTTTAAACATTGAATGGATCTATCGTTATTGCATTTCTGCAGATTTATAGACAGATCTTTTAATAGCCGCCCTTAAAACTTAAATAGATCAAGTACGCCACCAGCTGCTTCTGCCCCGTTTCCGCCAGCGATCTCATCAGAGTTGTTGTTGTCAGCAGCCACTGAATGTGGTGTTTTGAAGTTAAATAAAGTTGTGCTCGGACCGCACTTGGCTCACTGAAAAAGGACATTTTGCCCCTTTTTGACCGTGACACCCACAGCGCGCGTGCCTTGTGCGTCATAAAGCGAGTATGTGGATGTGGTTTAACTGTCAGAGTGTCACGCGAAAAACGCGCTACGATTTGCATCAGCGATCACATGTACTTCACTGCTACACACCGGATTTGTCGCCACTGGAAGATCCGTGGTGTTGGTTCGCCATCATTTTCAATTGGTGTACCCCCTTTTATATTTTTGTTTTGATACCACTGGAGTCGTACTACAGTTAGAAGCTTTAGGTTTTCTGTATGCTTTCGAGGAATCATCCGACTGGGCTCTGCTTTCATCTTTTTGCGATTATTCAAACTTGCACACACAGTACCTGTATTCATGTAATTGCCTTGCATAATGGGAGGGTAGGCAAGGAGTCGATCAGCAAATCTTTGATCGATTCTTTGCGTACCCCCATTGTGGAGAGTACATACTTGCAGTCATACTAGTCGCAAGCGACACATTCTTTCCACGAAAAAGTTTGCAGAAAATCGGGCAAAGAGTGGGAAAAGTTATGGTAGTCCTTTTTTAGTCATTTGTGGAAAATACTTGAACAATAAGTTGTTAAAATTTTTCCCCCTCCAAACGACTCCGCGGACCCTTGAATGGGCCGCAGTCATAACATGCTGCTTCCATGTGATGCTCTGTCCCTTCCGCGCAACAACCAGACTGAGTAATGTGTGGACTGCCCTCCTGTTGCAGATAGCATACCGGTATGGCTTTGAACGATTGTGCTGTTCATTTGAACTGCGCAGAATGTATGACATGCAGCAACTACCCGCGCAGTCAAGCCGTGAATGCACTCGCACTTCCGGTTGATCATTCACCCTTGACGCTTCTATTTTAACTTTTACAGCGACGTGGTACGTCACATCCGCAGCAGCCACATTCGTGGGAGTTTTCATGAAACGCAGTCCATTAGTGAAAGCGAACAACCCGCTCGAAAGCCGCCATTCCCCTCGCACAGGGCCGTAGCTGCTTGGTCTGTCGCTTTTTTCATGCAGTTAACGTGCGAAAGTTTCGTTGTTCGTCTGATCGATGGAACACGCACCACCCCGGGTTATTGCGGGCGGGCTGTACACGTAACTATCCGCGGAAACACCAAACGGAGTCTCCTGACGTGAAGTGCAAGGCGTATTCGCGCCTTCTGGACATAACTGTTGTGCAGATCAGCTTCAGAGGGGTGTAAAAGACCTCAAAATTTTTTGTCAGCCCGTGAAGACCGTGTTTTGCCACCAAACATGTTTTCACCTGAAGCGTTCATTGAGCGAAGCTATACCGTAGATCGAGGTTTTGTGTCTGGTGTGTTGCTTACGGAGTACTGGTGTGTCACACCGGGAATACTGATTTTTCCCCAATGGCGTTTTTGTAGCTTCGTCAACTTCTTTTCCTTACATTGTGTGCGCACGGCTCATGTCGCAGCAGTTGTTTCGCAGGTAATATAGTTTAATTGCGTTTTGACCAACAGCCTGTCAATGTAAAAATCGTTCCCGTATCTTGTCTCTTATGTCACGTTCTTATCGGAGATATCGCAAGCATGCATTTGGTAAGCGTAAATCTGTACCTTGTGAAACTACTTTGTGCTTTTCGTAATTTTTGTCTCCATTTGTTGGTGCGATTATTCAAAAACTTTGTTTAATTTGTGTAACGGCTCTGCAACACATTTCCGTGGCCCTGTTTGAAACAGAAAGCCGAATTTTTTGATGATGGCATTGCTGTTTGTGCTCACACAAACATACTGACATATCTTGATAAAAAAACGCGCAAAAATAACAGTAGATGACCATTCATACTCAAACGTGACAGATCGTTGGTGGTTGCTTATGCTTCGCGCCTAAACGAAGAGTTGATTTTTTCGCCTGTTCGGTTGAAGACGACATGGCATGCGGACTGTTCATCGCTGGTAAAAGTGCTGCAACTTAAAAAGAACTTCCGCTGTGCTGTTCGTGCACAGATAGTGACGATAAACACTAGCAGTACATTTGTATGAGTCATGTGAGGAAAAGACACCAAAATTAGAAAATGCAAATTTTGTTGCTGTTGCCAGGCGACCTACCACGTCATCGGTAATAATCAGTGCGAAAAATGCGGCGTCATATTCTAATCTGATGCCAACGTGAAATGAACCTCTCTTGACGCATGATCTTGTATGCGGGGCTTATTTTAATACAAATCAAACATTTTCGAACAACCTCGCGTTAAAAACCAGCTCTTACGATTGCATTGCAACGAATCTACGTATCTACTTTCACACTAGTTTTGAAATGCAGTTGTAGAATCTATACTCAGAGTAAAACCATGCGGTTATTTCCTGTATCGTCGACCATAGAAAGTTTGTTATCCAAGCGCTCTTCAGCGGACAATTTTCTTAAGATTAAAGCAGTGTTATTCTAACTTTCTTAATCGCTTGCTTACTTAAACGGTATGCACTTAGTACCATGTCATGTGTTGCAAACCTTTATCAAAGTTTGCCAGCTGTATGGGTAAACACGATTTTTTAAACATAGCATCTGATTACACTGTAATGAACGCGAGCAAAACTCAAATTTTGTACCCGTCGCATGACACATATAGTCTGTTCGAATTAGCGCCGTGGGCCGCTAACAATGCCTTCGTGTCCCGCCACTGGGCACTGAAGAAAAAAAGTATCAGTGCTCTTTTTGTACTGCATTCGGAAAGTTACAAATGGTCTGCGGGCAGCCATCTGCGCCGGGGTAAGGGGGGGAGCACGCGGTTATGGTTAGTGACCATTGCATTGGTGGCAAGCTCGTAGGAGGAACCCGTGTGAAAGCTTCTCGTGCACCCATCAACCAACGCCGAACACGAGGATAGACAGGTCTCGAGTACCTTTTTTTAAATCTTTCACTCATCCAGTAAAAGCTGAGTAGTTTGCTAATATTGCTTTCTCACTTGATTATATCGGCCTCACTATCTTGCAGCGTATTTGCAGGTTGCCAGATTTATTTACGGTTATACTCCTCCGTGTCCGAGCAGACGAACAACGCACTTGTGGAACCTTTCAGTTCAATTTTTTGTGCCTGGTCTGTCAAAGTTGAACCCAAGTTGGGATGTGTGCAGCTGAGGTTGAAGCCTCACCGCCACTTTCATTCAATGCGTTTGTCTTGTGCAGATGAAGCGAAGCAACAGCGTCTGGGCGATCTACCCCCACTCCCAGGGCAAGTACCGGAACCAGAACGTCGCTCCAGCGAAGACGACGACACGAAGAAGATCACCGACTTCGGTGTAGAAGTCGAGCCCGATCAGGAAGACCCGTACGCCAATCATCTTGTGAAGGAAAGGAAGAAGATTGCGCGGGAATCGATGATGGTCATCGCAGAAGAAACCAAAGACCAGGACAAAGAAGAGTCTGGGAACGACCGTGAAAAGCAAGATGACGGTGCGAAGGATGTGAAAGATCCGGAAGCAAAAGAGGAGGAAGATGAAAGGGTGCATGTGGGAACTGAGACTACGGATGATGTGAAAACTGACAATGAGGTTAAAGATGTGGACGAAGAGACAACGGCAGGAGAGGCAGACGTTAGTAAAGTAACGGATGGTAAAGCAACACGTAAGTAATGAACGTTTCAATAGCGAAAACGAAGTGAAAGTTTTTTATCACAACTTTGTGGATAGCAGCAAGGCAAATGTTGCGGCACAATCTGCATCGCCGCTGCTTATGTGTAACTCTCAGTATTGAAGCGAATCCGATGGAAAACGTTGTCGAAAAACATCGCTTCAAATATAAGCGAAAGTGAACAAGGGTAAGTCTGTGCGAGCAATACCTCTTATCGCCAACAAATGCCAACGCACAATGTCGCGGATTCAAACAATACTACTACTGCTGCTAGACCTTGAGAATGTGTCGGATAAAAAGCACTGAAACAGAACCACTGCAAAATAAGGGTTTTTGCTATGGGTTTTTATTGCAGGATAGTTTTTCTTGTGCAAAAATTTGCAAGCATTTATTCTGGTAAGTTCGCCAGAAAGCTAGAGAAGGGTCCGATGTTTTTGAGAAAAACCCAAATAACCCAAACAAAAAGCTATTAGACCTCAGCTGGGGGTGCAACGGTCTGCGAAGCAAGCGTTACATTTTCTCATTTTTCGTTAACTGCGACCGCAATGTGATTTTCCAGCGAAACCAAAGCTGCAGTGCATGCGATGCTGCCTCTGCTTTGCATAATTTCATTCGTCGTCGGAGCCGGTAGACCAGGTTCCATGATTGATTTGCTCTTTCCTTCATCTTGGCGAGAACGACGGGGTCAGTGAAAGACCCCCTGCCCGGTCGCCAGCCAGGCCAGACTCACACTGTCGTCAAGTGCTGGACGTTGCCCGGGGAGACGACGCGACGAGTGTCACGCGTCGAGTTCTTGGCAACGACTCCGTTGACCTTTGACCTACCCGCTCGCCAGCAAACAATAGTCGCGACTGACAGGCATTAGTCGTTTGTGAAATTGTTGCAGAATCGCTGGACACCGCTTTGGACGATCTCCCGGATGTTGAATCGCAGCCCAAGCTGGAACACGTGACCAAGGTAAAGGGAGCGTTGCAATGACGCTTCCTTTCTTCCTTAAGTTAAATTCCTGCACTATACCGCCTGAATGCGTAGCCGTATTGCGTTTGTTACATCACTGTACTACTCTTGTGACGTCATAGGCTCGACCCCGCGCTCCCAACCGTCGCACAAGAAGACCTCAGGCTTCGAAACGAAAAGATGACGACGACCAACAAGTCGACAATTTCTTCACCAACAAGTAATTCTGTCTTTGCATCAAGTCGCTATGCGCTTGTGCTGACCGCGCAATGCGGCGTTAACTGAACCAGGGGCGTAACGAGGTTAGATGGCGCCCGGAGCGAGAAACAAGTTTGTCGCCTCCATGTTCGATCCTGAGATCTTTCGGGAGCAAATTTGCTGTGTTCAAGAAGATACTTGTGACAATTTTGGGACTTTTTGGCGCCCCGCAGTGATTCGGCGCCCGAGGAATTGTGCCCCTCTTGCCCCCCTCGTTACGCCCCTGAACTGAACAGAAATATTATGGAACCGTGGGGCTCCTAATGCTGTAGCCCAGGAGAGAAAAATTTTCTGTGAATTTTAGTAGCGCACACATATAAGCTTTGCCATGTTATTGCACTTAAAATTATAAACTATAGGCATTGCTTCCTCGCTACAAATCCTGTTCGCGCATTCCAAGTTTTTCATTGCGAGGCGCGAATAAACCCCTGTTGTTGCTGGTTTCGAATATTGCTAGCGCAGTTACGTCCAACCGAAATTGCTTCTTGGGCCAAAAATTATGTCAATATCTAATCCAGGACCGCACATTGAACGACATATTAATGAGGGCCGTACATTAAATGACTTTTTGTTAAAGCTAATGTACTGAAAACGTTCGAATCCTAACTGCAATCGTAACGACTGTTTGGCACTTTTAACGTAAATGTGATTTCATAGGCAAGCTCAGTGACAGTGGAACAAGTGTAGAAACGAAAAACGAGTGAAAAGTTTTGCACCAAGCTGTCAGTGGACATGCGGGAATCTGACAGCACGCAGTACAGACGTGAGAAAATGATACTGAAGACCACCTGCATCAAAAATTCAAGTTTAAGATGATCAAAATAAGGACAGATTTTCAAGTATGCAGGCTACTTGTACAACAGCGGTAACCTAAACAGGGCCGCACAAAACCTTCGACTGGGCCGCGGGTTGGACGCAGCTGTGCTGGCGTGCCACGTCGTTCGTCACTGCTTCTCCAACGTTCCGCATGGTTGTGTATTTGCGCAGTGTGGAGAACACAGACTTCTCTGCCACTCCGACCGTCGCCGAAGAAAACAAATTGAGAGAAGCAGAGAAAAAAGAAGAAAAAAGTGAGTGCTCGTCGACTACGCCCGCTCCAGCACGCAATTTACATAGTGACGTCATGAGAGTTATTCTACGTTGATACAGAGCGGGGCGATGCGACTTAAAACGAAATCTAACGACTCAGCGTAGATTTTCAAGTTTGCTCTGCATTTAAACGGAACGGTTGTCGTTCTACTGTTTCAAGTGCTAAAGTACTTGAAACCGCACGCCAATGTACCTAAAACATACTACGCATTAACACTAGCTAAGTAGAGGTTGTGAGCATAAATGATGACTGCACAGTTGTCCACGTGGTAAGGCACCTGACCCCTCAACCATGAATAACGTAATTTCGCCTCATAGTCTCTTGTAACTGTTTATCTTCACGATCGCCATTCCAAGTCCCGGCCAACCTGTGTCCAGATGTACCGCAGCCCAAGTTTTGCCCCCCCCCCTGATCATTTTGCTTCCCCACTGACAGGCACGGATCTGCTTGTCACAAGCAAAACGTGTCGATGCTTTTGCATTGAATTCCAGAAGCTTCTATGAAGAAGATGGGAATAGCGATGGGAGGAATGCCGATGGTTACAGCGGATATGCTCAAGAAGAAGAAGAAGCCCCTGGCCGCGTCTTCCTCGGGGGAAAATACCGACGAGGTATCAAAACTTTTTCCTCAACTCCACTCCAATCTTTCCAACAGTTCGTTCGTAATTTGGGCTTGAACATGTGATCAAATTATTTATGATAGTATGCAGTATACTTAGAGAGGCTCAACTACCAGACGTTCACAACCAATACAAAAATACACTGATGTTTCGGTCAGTCAATCCCGGGCTTCGTCAGAGCGCAGAACAAGACCCAGAAATATTCAAAACATTCTCAGCAATGTAATCAGGAAAACATGCCCAAACCACACCCGGGCCTGCAGGTCAAAGGTCATAACCCGGCCCACCAGGAAGCGTTGGATTTCAACCGCACTGCGCGACACCGACTGTTCGGAGAAACCCTTATTTACAACAGTACGAGGTTGTTTCACTCCAAAGGCAGATTCGTACGCTGTGGATAACAGGTCATTAGTTTTACTGTTCATAACATTATCGTTGGTGTTTATAAAGAAAGACTCGAGAAAACGATGTTTCTTAAAATCAGTCACAAACGCAAAGATTTTTGTTTCAGGCCAATCGGTGGTATGTTTTGCTGCTATGGTGCGATCCGCCAGGTCTCTACTGTATTCGCCATGACATTTCTCTGTACTTGTTGCGTGTTCTTTTTTTGAGTAATGTATTGTAAAGGGCAATCTTTGCACGGGATGCTGTAACTGCCCCTTGGCGTTTAGAGGGTCTGACTACATCTGTATAAGTTTGTAATAAATAACCTATTTTTCTGGTTGGCCTGACTGCATTTCGCGTATTGTGGGTAGTTACGCACCGTTTAAATTTTGCTATTAGTCCTGGAAAAGACGGCAGAACAACCAAGCCATCGGCAACAGGGTTACGTGATGGTTTAAGCTTGCTACTTAGCATGTGATTGGGTAGCCAGTTACCCACTTTACACTGCACTGTCATCGGATTGACGCGTGAGCGATTCGTCGCCCTTGGCTTACCTTCGTGAATGCACTTGCGAACTCGATATTTTAGCGTTTTTACAATGCAAGTAACTCGAAGATTTGCTTCGTGCGTTTGGCCTACGGTATTGTGAAAGCTGGGGCATAGGTGAAAATGAAAAGGTGAAAGCTGATTCAACTACAGAAAGGTGCTTTTCGTAGGTGCGGTTGGAATCACCGAGACATGATTTTACTCAGTGCAGGGCGCAACCAACTGATATTTTCGGGGGGCAAAATGATGTAACTTGTTGCTGTACCTAACAAATACGTACGTTTTTGAAAATTTTGGGGGGGGCATATGCCCGATTGCCCCCCCCCGGTTGGGGGCTGATTTAGTGTGGTCCGAAAAATAACAGCCAGCAGAAAAAATAGTGGAGAACTGCTGGGCGATGACGTCATGAAAACCGCGTCGCATCGTAATTGCACTCTTCAAGTGACTTTAATAGAATTTGAACAGTTTCTACAGGGCAGGAAATGGGAGTTTGTTTTCACAATGCAAAGCCACTTTGTTGATCTCAGTCACGATCATTAACCAGTCTATTCCCTGCAGTACAATAAAACAGAGTGTCAAATATGAGGATTCACAGCATTTTGTAAGTCGTAATCTATAAACAGTAGGTAGCCTACTGCAATTGTAACCTATTTCACAAACTTTTATGACACATTTTATGCTACTCCATGTGTTCCATTATGAACTGAGGAAATCATAGCCACGTAACTGGGATACAAAGTTCAA
>JGI24158J21664_10010228_pt1 | contig 12516 bp, 11 predicted proteins | sample Ectturendosymbi3_FD_21664 | JGI IMG/M metagenome (IMG submission 21664) | reverse complement strand
TTTTACTTTTTTGATCGATTCTGTGCAAAAGATTGCCAAATATTATCGTGAAGGAATTGTCCAGTTTGGGCAAGGCACAACTTATGGGCTAGAATTCATAAAAATTTCATAAAAATATCAAATTTTTATGTCTCAACCTAATTTACTTTTTTTGCATGTACTTCCACCAGTTTCAAACACATCACGCTATGGGTCTTTTACAGACCATAAACAAAGGTTACTGGCGAAATTTCGGATGTTTTCGTGTATTTTTCGTGCCGTTTCGAACTGTACTACCCGCGTTTTCTGGAGAGGGGATGTGTTTGGTTTTGAAATAATAAAAATTTCCCGACATGCAACAACTTTCTTGTTTAGGGTGACATGAGCTTGGGAATATTTTCTAAGTTGTTCAAACACGTGCCTGTGCACCTATAACGTTTGCGTAAGCTTTGGTAGTGGGGGGAACGAATTTGCCAGAATGGGGCAAATTAAACCACCAACAAGGTTTTTTTTTTAAATACACCTGAGCGGGGTTAATCGCAGCGAAAGCCAGTGTGATGATTCAGTGGTAGCAATGCTATGATTGTTGGACCATTTTCAGTATCTTCAAAGAAACGGACATTTTTGCTCTTTAAGAAGAAGAGTTCGGCCGATTAGGTACTTTTCGATAGCTATCAGTATTGGTCGTTTTCAACCAACATAAGTATAATAAAACGAACTAATGCCTACTACTGAAAACGAGAAAAGTCCTAAATTCCGCGGGTGTTGATATGCCTACAAACTTCCAAGTGTTACTGCTTGATGACCCTTACTTGACGCTGCTCATGCAACGACTGGGTCAACAAATTACTAAACTACTTATTGCAACAGTTTCTCCACTATTTCTATCTTGTTTTAAACATTAGGCTCAATCTACCTGAAAACCCGTCAGAACCGCAGTGTTTGGCTCCCAATCAGTAACACTCCCAGTGCCTTGGATAACAGGGTTTGGCCTTTTTTAGGTTCCAGGAAGTGGAAGGGCTCTTATGATTCTGGTCGTACTGAAAAGTACAGGAGTGAATATGAGATGACTTTCGTATGGGTGCAGAAAGCTAACGATGGATTAGTATGCAAACTGTGGAAGCATTGCACCCAATGCGTAAAAAATATATGTCCTTGTGATGAAGTATCAGGAATGAGTTCCAGTACAAGCACAAGCACGACTTAGTCTAAATTGGGAAGAAAATTTCCGGTGATATACTTGTAATTTAGGTGTATTTTTGTTACAAAGGAATAAGAATCCCACCAAAAAAGTTTGGCTTTTTTTCTGGCCTACAATTGGTTTGGCCTTTTTCAAGCACTGTTTGGCTTTTCATTGAAATTTTCATCTGGCAACCCTGTTGAAAAATTAAAGTGCAGTGAAGCGTTACACAGGGAAATGTTGGTTTGATACATCACCAATCTTATATCTTGTGCTTTATAACCTTTGTTACGAACCATGGAGTTAAAAGTGCATCAAATGATTTGGTTCCAAAGTGGCAAATATAGTTTTTATTTTTGGAATCAATTAAAAAACAATTCAGATTTTAGAATATTCGAACCTGCAGAAATCTTCCCCCTGGAAACTGAAATCGCCCTCCAAATCTGGTAAATGACAAAATCGACCCCATAACGCATAAAATCTCCCCCCGCGGGGCGATTTTGCCCACACTGAATACCACTGGTCTAGTCTAACGCCGTGATATTGCACATTTTTATTAAAAAGTGTTGTGCTTGTTCTAATTGCATCTACTGTAACACATACGCAATATTACAGAGAAAGCTCACAGGCCTAAAAAATTTGATCCGTGGGCCACATGTGGCCCGAAGGCCTGTAGTAGGACCACACTGTCGTACAACGATGCGCAACAATAGCAGGGTTAAAAGCGAATAATCTATCGCCAAATCGTCATGCATGATATAGTCCTAAGACATAATTCGCATTGCAACTAAAAATCCAACCAATTACGCAGACAAGACACCATCGAGACAAAGCGTTCTTTTCTCACAAATCCAATTTTGAACAAGCAAGGTTAAGAGGTCTCGGTTCCTGTTCACTGTATTCCGCTTTGTTTTGGTTATTGTGTTTATAGAGAAAGGGTAATAAATTTACGAGTGATATAAACACTTTCCATTTCACACTTTTCAACAATATGTCGCTGCCATACTCGTACCCCCCTTGCAAACCTTTCACGGACCCCAGTTTAAGAACCCAGGCTTTAAAGAGAATCGAGAGATATTGTGATGACTACAAGTCGCGGGAACATTAAATATAGGCTAGCATGAATTGGCCAGCCTACAAAGGGGGAATAGAGATAGGGTGTAAGACCTTAAGATAACGATGGCAGTGCTTCATCTATCTCTCGGGGCACTTAACTTAGATTTGCATGCCCCCGTCCGGCAAATTTCCATCAGATCCACGCAGTATAGACTTAAGATACGAAGAAACAACATAGTTAAAGCATTTCAATTAAATACAATTTTTGTAATTTCACTTTTTGAATGCCCTGCGTAGTTGGATGCCCGAGGCCGACGCCCAGTCGCTCCCCCTCTGCACGCGACCTACACCAGAAAATGTTGCTCGGCCCAATGAAAAGTGCTAAACGGCCCACAATTAAGCGGAGGCCCACAGTTTACCGGACACTACTCCAGATCCTGAGCTCTTAAACTGGGGGTGCCAGTATGGCAGAGACATATTTTTCAAATTCATTAGATGCATTGTTTTTATCATTCCACTACAAACACCATTATCAAACAAAGCGGACAGTATACAGCGAACACGAACCGAGACCTCATAATCTTGCTTGCTCAAAGTTGGTTTTATAAGTAGAGAATGCTTCATGTTACGATTGTCTGCTTGGTTTCATTTTTAGTGGCAATGTGAACTGTGTCACAGGGAAATATCGTGCGTGACGATTTGGAGATTCAATCTTCGGTTTAAATTGTTGTAAAAAAGATCAAAATAATATATCTAATTTTTCAGAAAGAACATCGTGCGGAGCTGTTAAAACACTTTCGGTGCTATGTACGATGCGTTTGAAAACGTACTGTTTTTTTTTTATCAGAGCGCCAGCGTTTTTTTCTGAAACGTATTTCACTTTTTTCTCCCCAAAAGCGCCCTTGCAAAATTCTATGCCCTTGCACGTACGTTTTACAACGTTGAACTGCCTTCCTGTTGTTGCGTAACGTGGTACAAGATCCGCAGAGCTTTTTCTCTTCTTAATTCTCACTTGAGGTTAAGTTTTTTGTAGCGTAATCCTTTTGTACATGGCACAGATCTGGGCAGGTGGCTTTGCTGTTCCTGTATTTCTTACATTCTTCAATACTAGAGTTAGGTAGGAGGGGCATACAATCACGTATTCGCCCCGGGTATCATCAGATCAGACCTTTGCACGCCCCTGCTCTATCCAGAAAACAAATGCATGCGTTTGGCGGCTCCAGTAACAAAGAACTCCCAGTTTTTTAAAGATTGTACAACCTCCGTCCCTTCTTTAAAAAAATCTCGCTGAGGCCCTGCTCAAGGAAATTAGGCGTTTTGCGAGTATCAAAAATAAGATTGGGATTGCCATCATTCGTGTTTGATTTAATTACTAGTGTTTCGGGAACAATTTCTTTGAAAATACGTGCACTTATATACACACTGTACTGGGAACAGAGCCGGCGTTAGCAAATGCGGGGCCCGATTTGAAACGCTTTTGCGGGGCCCCACTTAGTGATGTGGAGAAATTTTTGAGGGGATGCATCAAGGCATAATGATAGAAATCGGTGATGTTACAAAGGCGAAGCCTGAAAGGGTGATGTTAAGACCTCTCCAGCAGAGAATGCAATGGACAGCGCCATAAAACCTAATTAATCAAATAATTACAACTTTCATTAATACATCCTCTCCAGTCAAGTAGCTCCCTGACCAGAAGTGAGGAACGAGTGTAGTATCTGCAGACAGGAGAGGCATTGAGTGTTGTGTTAGTGCATATCCAGAAGCGAGTTTTAGCCATGGATAACCAACCGCGTCAACATTTGGTGGTATTCTTTTGCCGCGAAAGTCGGAAAATCACTCTCGTTTCTGGGGAAAACTTCTATTATGTTTGTAGGCAGTTCTATCCGGGCTAAACAGTCCAGGGTATTCACTAGCATTCCGATTCATGACACTTGGCTAAGTAGAGGGATCATTTGTTCATCCAAATTTTGAATAATCTTGCACGCATGCCTCATCAAATGCATCATCCCACGAGGTTCCTTCTTTCTACGACTTATATATCACTTCCCGCACATAAACTTTCACTTTGATTATCTGGAGTAACATGACGAGGCTGCCTGCCTACTACCTTGTCGCCATCTTCAATGTGGCATTGAGGGTATACCCTCATGTGGTTAAAATACTTGTCCAACACACCGTTTTTATGTTTTGGTCTGTTTTTGCCTTAGCTTTAGACCTTTTTTGACTGCCACTTAACATTTTCGGCCTATGTCTCTTGGTCTTTGACTCATAATATTTACCTTAGTTACAGACAAAATATATTCTTAAAATACATAGCCCAAACTCGACTGCTAAAAGTAAAGACAAAACCCCTGAGTATCACTACATACTGTACACGTGGAAAATGGTTACAGTGAAAAACACTTGATACAGCACCGATTAAATGAACAAAGCCACTTATCCCGGAGAAGGTTAAAAAATTTTTCTCTATTAACACTAAAGAAATATATCAAGTGATTGCAGATCACCCAAAAAGTTTAAACCTACTTTTTAATTTTCCAAAACAGGCAAGTACTGTAGTATAGCCTCAGACGTCCACGAAAGTTATTTCACTTTTCACCTTTTTAGATTTTTGTTACTTTCAATTTGTTAGGCTATATCTCAGAAATTACGACACCGATCTGTGTAAGATTGATGCCATAATCCTTGTTTCGGTAGTATTTCATGATGCAATTTTCACCACAAGAACACCATGAAGCTTACTTCACTTGAACAAAATTGTTACTTCTGTTACCTACTTTGCAAATGGCTTAAATCCGGGTTTCTCAAACGGGGCCCTTGGCCCCCTTGGGGGCCACGGAGCGGTTCTTTGGGGTTCACGAGCAGAAGCCTTGGCTACGTAGCTTTGCCGTGATATTGCATAACCCAAGTGTCACGATATATTAAGCATTCGCCAGTTAAACTTAGAAGGGGACCACAGCTCATGAAAGTTTGAGAACCGTTGGCTTAGATGTAACTAATTTTCTGTTACTTTTTGAGGAACTTTTCTGAAATAGTCATTCATAATTAAAACTAGGTTTATTTAAAAAGTTTTCGCCAATCTCAGGTTGCCTCATCAAATCTTTACGAGAGGGAAAATGAACAACGCTATTGAAAGACTAAGCAGCAGACATCTGCAATTACGCACTAAACGTTGGCTTCATAAGACAAGTAGTAGTAACTATTGAAATATTAACAATTATCCAACCGTATTTTGGAGCAACTATTGAAACCTGACCTGCCAAACACGAAAAGTTTTGTTTAAATTAAAGAAAAAACAGCTTCAAAACTTAAGCCCTGCCTTAACGAGGTGGTAGTGAAAACACTGGCTACACATTACTGAAGACAATGACCATTCTTATTATAGAGTTTTGATGAGGGCGTTAAAAACCACGCAGTTCACTAGGATTTTCGTTGGGGACGGATCCCACGCTTACAAATTATTGTGGGCCCCTCCAGGGTTGTTTTAAGGTTTGACCTTGATGACAGCAAAGACACTTTAAGAGACCGTATCTATTTTATCTGAATACCAAGATGATTGCAAAGCAAGAATTTGGTGTACTTTGATAGTGGTAGTAAAGCGAGTTTATACTGTATTTGAGAAACTGTTGGAAAAAATTTGACCGGTTCGGCAACTGTTCTCTCAAAACACCTTAAAATAGGGTTTCTTAACCTAGGGTGCTAGCACCACCAGGGGGTGTTAAAATCAATTTCAGGGGGTGCTGGGAAGGTCACATATGTGGCGGTAAAAGTTGAAAGGAATACGTTTGTCTTTACTTTATGCTTACAGTAACCAGGTGTTAGCCAATCGTAGGGGTGCTGGACTGCTTAGTCGTGACCAAACGGGGTGCTGAGGTAGAAAAAGGTTAAGATACGCTGCCTTAAAAACACTGGGCCCCGCGCCGGCTCTACAAACAAGCAGCCTCGATAGAAAGTGTAAGTTTGCTGTGGTTGGTAGGCGCAACGTGGGGCTCTCTTTGGCGCGGGACCCGATTAGAAGAAATCGGTCAAATCAGCTTAAAACCGGCCCTGATTGGGAACCAAACAGTGCAAAAGGCTTTGCACCGCCCCGTAAACTGCTCTAGTTGACAAGGTGTCAAGCATAGTTGGAAATCATTTTGCCCCATCCTAAACTTCTGCATGGTTGCGGTCTCCGCTACGAAATTTAAGGTGCAGTACCACTGACAACAAAAATTTTCACCCATTAAGCATACGGGCTTCGACAGCGTTCTGTGACGGAACAACAAAAGATGTCAGTTGCACTCAGTTTTTTCTTGCTCGCTGACCAGAAGAAATGCAGTCGAGCGTATGATGCGTAACAATCGGCGTCACGAAGAACCGAACTGCTTCATGCGTGGAAAGGATGATTTCTCTATGTTACTCGTCTTAGTGGTTAGACTTGTGAAACAGGAAGTGAAAAACAGTTTCATAGAGTTAACACAAGCATTTAGGGCGAATGGTGATGTTTACTTAGCTATTGTAAGTCAGAATATAAAAGTGTAATTGTTTGGCAGGTTTGGAGTTACTACACCAGTTCCATCATTTCGCACTGAAAGCGCTTCGCAGCCATCTTCAGCTTTAGACGATCGTGTACCTGCGTCTTGCATTTTCAGTCAGACATTTCAAATGTCTCGACAATAAAACGTCTGCGAAAATCTGTGAGAAAATGGATCGAAGAGATGGACCAGCTTCAGGGGGAAGAAGACGTTTTCACATAACAGGTTATACTGCTGTAAGGTTTTGTGATCTGCTTCTTCCCTGCAAATGGGCCTGAAATGAGTCACGTATTGTCAATTACCATTGGTTGTACTTGAAAACAGCCTTTTGTGTAATGAGAGCTTTATTCATTCAATTTATCTGAAGACAAAGACAGCCGTGTGCACAGGCTATGTTTTCCTGCGCTTGGATTAAACCAAAGACCAAATTAAGTGAATTGTGAAGTTTTTGCTTCTGTCTACTGCAGTACTGAAAAGTCTTTTCAGAAACTGTGGCCGCCATATCGTGTTCTCTACGTTTTATTCAACAGGCAGCTGTGTAAGGAAACATCGAAATGTGATCAGGAGCATCGCAATTTTTGTCATCGGTACCGGAATGTGCATTGTCGGGTTCTTTACTGTGAACATGACGCCTATAGCGTATGGCGTGTTCACGCTTGGCGTCTCTCTGCTGCTACTGTGGTCTGTAATGTTAGGCCACATGTGCAAAAAGTTCTATTCCAATTATCCGTCTACCGACCACAGAAGGTCTGCATTTACCGACGGCAATTACCCAGTGAGTCGGCATGCCTACCCTACCACATCTTCATCTTCTGAGCGACCTAATGAGGACGACCTTGTCTTGGTGACTATTTCGCATCGCGTCGACGCTGGACGTTCATCAGCCTATGCCGACAAATGTCCTTCGTACGCGGAATGCTTGGAAACAGAATGTCCATTACCAACTTACAAGGAAGCCCTGCAAATGAAAAAGATGGACACCTAGCTTCAGTGCCGGATTAAGGTAGCGCTGGGCCTGTAGCATTCCGAAAGCGTGGGGCCCCCAAAGTTTAAAAAACATCTCAACACCTGCTAAATCATGAAGTGCGTGGGTAAGACAACCGCGTCAACATAGATTTACTCTCTGCATGCTTTCTCCAGTTTGCATCGTGACATGCCAGTCTTGAGCAGGGGTGGGGAACCTTTTTGGCTAAGGGAGCCATGAAACCTACATATTTTTAATTGTATTTCGGTGAGAGCCGCATAATATTTTTCAGCATTTCATGTAACTAACTTTCTTAACTAACGTGTGCATTTTTAAGCAAAATCAACAATTTTAAACAATGGTAAATGCCTGAATTTTGTCTTTAATAACATGCTTCTTACTGTTAATGCGGCTTCTGACCCTGCATAGTGTTGCTGGTGGCTCTGTAGGAAAATTACAGAAAACGTTTAATTCGTAACAATAGTGTTAAGAAAATATCAAGCGAGCCAGATGCCGTCATCAAAAGAGCCACATCTGGCTCGCGACCCCTGGTGGTGAGTATATCGTGCTAACCGCCAGTGTTGCCAGATGGTTGTGACCTACATCTGCTAAATGGTTTCACAAAAACTGCTAGAATTTGCTAAAAGTCTTGTCACAGATTTTAAGCTAAAATCTGCTAAACGCAGTGAAATTCTGTTAAAAATCTGTTATTTGATTATGATTAAAAAGAAACCTATTAAGTTATACAATTTAATTTTTCGTTTTGCACTCGCTCTCACTGAGCATGGACTGAAAATGCCGGTCTTGACCAACACACTTTTCGGCCCACAATTTTCTTTCAGTCATCATTTTGAGCAACGTAACTGCAGCTTACTTCGTTTTTTTTGTATGACACACATTTCTTGACGATCTCTTTAAAATAGTCGCATGTTTTTATGCAGTAGAACAATGCTCAGCGACAAACACAATCTGAGCATAGCTTCAGCCCTACAATTTTTTAAGTCTGGTCTTTGTAACTTAAAACTTTGTGTTACATTCGTGAGCATGCAAAAACTTCTTTATTCTTATCTGAGTGCTTTTGCTGCCAGTCAAGTCTTTTACGCTCACATTGTTTCACTATGATTGCATTATTGCAAAAGACTTTTCTTGAATCAGCAGGATAGGCAGTAGGACTATAGGCTCTGAGCCAACCTATAAGTTCTGAATCTTGTAACCATGTATGTCGAAACGTTTGGAAGCTTTGGTTTACCGGGTAGTTTTTTACCCGATATTACTACTTACTAGTGTAACTGAACACCACTTGGAAATATCGTGCCGTGGGATAAAAACATATTCTACCAATGTTGTCTTTAACCCAACGCGCTCATTAAGCACACAAGCAAATCATTTAGGCTTCACCAAGCCATCTAATTACTTGTTATTATGATACAATTATCTGCTTGAAGCAGCTTCTTTGCATCATAATAAAAATTCCAAATAATTGCAGGTAGCTGGTTGTGCTTTGTCATGGTGTTACCCCGTTGAAAACGTCATAAAGAAGAGTAGTACATTTTTGATGAAGAAGGTGTAAAAGTTGTATCTACAAAAACCGTTGAAACAGGTTTTTAGTCAGGCATTTGTTACCTGTTAAACCTGCCAAGCGGCTGCTAAAACCCTGCTAGAAAACCAGCTTACGGCTAGATTCAAAATTTTACAGCTAACAGTGAGAAAATCCTGCTAGATTTAACAGCATATCAGCTAAAATGGCAGCACTGCTGACCGCAATCTTATGCCTTTTGTTACGTACCTGTACAAAAAGAATCAAACAGGAATTTCTGGACACAGACAGCGTTCAGTTGAAAACCTTCGCTTACTACTTACGGCAAATTTAGCAAAATACTGACTTCTTAGACTGAAAAAAATCTTGCATATAGTGTAATAAATAAGATTTATTATAGAAGACCGCAGGGCCCTCAAAGGCGCGGGGCCCGTAGCAATTGCTACATTTACTACTATTGTTAATCTGGCACTGCCTAGCTTAAGTACGCGAGTATAGAGTCATTAAAGTGCTTAAACGTTTTTCCTTGAAAGTTTGAAGAGTTTCGCCGCTTTTCATGATTACTTATGGGACTCTGAACAAACTTCAGTCCCACTTTGATGAGATTTTAGAATACAAAAGATTCTGTTTTGCAATAGTTTACCTATTTGTACATGTTGTGGTTTTATCATTTAAATAGATGTTGTGGTTTTTTCATTTAAATGCTCCTACACATATGAAAACAGCAATACCCAAAGCCCACAGGAGATCTTTAGCATTATTGGTTTGGTTTAATGCGAACGTGTTTTCAAGCTGTTCATCACTCTTAATTTCTTGAAGTTTTTGTCACCTGACGGACCACCAAACACGAATTTTTCACCCCTTGGGGGTCCGCGGACCCCATTTTGAGAACCTATGCACTAGATTACATTAAAACATGGTTGCGATCTCACAGATGTGCTAGCGACACGCAGATTCGCACTGCTATTCAAAAGTCTACAGTGAAACAAGATCTAGTGTGGAAATTCTTGTGGGCAAATGCTCACTTCACACGAACTATTTGGTGCAGTCTTCCTTTTTATTTGGTGTGGGAACGCCGTTCCCATACCTTTTTTTAGCACTACACCCCTGCTGATAGGAGATTTGTTTTTTAATTCTAAATATAAAGTGTTTTCGCAGATTCTACCAACAAGCTTTGTCGAATCAGACCTTTGCATTATGCTATGTCACAAAAATATGCAAACAAGTATTGAATAATGACAAGTTGCGTGTTTTTTTCATTTTTGCGACACGATTTAAGTATTTTTCTTATATTTTTGTGCAATTATCGTGCCTGGTCATCTGGAAAAAAGATTAGGTAGTACACAGAGGTTGATTTTCTCACTTTGTTGACAATAAAATTGATGATGCACATGCACGCATACAGTTTGTCACCAATTTCGTAAAGAAAATTTCATTTTTAGTTCTGCACTTTTCCTGACGGGTTTCATGAGCAATGAATTGGTCTGTCTAACATAACTTCCTTATGCATAAGGTTACGCTTAAATAAATCTACTTGCCTGGCACAAATATCGCCTTCACTGCAATAGAAGTTTGAAAGAACAAACGTAGTGATTCCCTTTGCATATTTGCTAGTGTGTTTTTCTGACAAATTCCGTTCTCTTTTGTTTCTTCATCTTATGGAAATACTATGATGTTCTACGCTTATGCAACTTGCCTGGTAACAAATCTGCACTTTAAATATGGGAAAACTACTGTTAGAAATCTTTTCGTGCAGGCCAATGCACTTTTTTCTAGGATTATTTTTGTGTGTGTTAAAAGTGTGTTAGATAAATCTTTCGCCCAGGAAGGCGTCGTGATGTTGGAAGATTTGTCATCGTAACTAGGCTCCTATACATTCTACAGTAACAGTAGTTCCCAACCAGAGGTTCTGGCACCCCTAGGGGTACGAGAAGTGTGCGTGTTAAGGAGAGAAAATTGATCTATCTATTACTCTCCTGCGCAATTTTTGTTTTCTTTTGCAATGGTTATAGACAAAAACGAGAGAAGTTCATTCAAACCTCTATGTCACGATATTAACTATTCGTGTAAACATTAACTGCGATATTTTATTATTTACGAGCTGTAGTAGTAGTTCTTGCTCAAATGAGCTTACTAGATATTGGCATTGTATTTTGTGACGTGTTAATTACTTTTCTGGACAATTCTAGGATAGTGTTATCGAAGTATGTACACGATTGGATTCCGCATTTTATCATGAATATTTTATTAGAGTATATTCAAATGTCAATCTGTGTCATACTTTCTTGTCCATAAATTTGATTTTGTTTACATATTAAGAAATTTGAATGACTTCCTAAATGTTTGAAACCAATTTGTTGATTATAAATTGTAGGGGGCGCGAGGTCAGAACAACTTTTTAGGGGTGCCGGAGTAAAGAGGTTTGGAACACCTAGCATAGAACATCGGTTCTCAACATGTGGTAGGTGTACCATACACTGGTGGTACATGAAATTTACTTTCGAATTTTAGTTTAATAAGAACTCCAATCCCATCTCCTTAGGTGCAAAAAGCTTTAGAGAAGCCGAAATTGCGAGGAATGGAGTTATGTGTTCTTTACTGTTCGTTCAGTTACCTTTACTAATATTTGCGTTTAGAGCAGGAGAGAGAGAAAGTATTGCGTATAGAGAGCACATTTGGGGTTTCATGAAACAGTTCCTTTTTTAGTTGTGGAAAGCTAGAAGGCAATGAGAGTCGTTTGAACAGTAAGCTGATCAGATGAAAGTAGCAGCAAGGTTAAAATCAATCACCGAAATTCTGCAGACGTTTCGTACAACTTAAGGATTTGCAATATTAACACTGAGGTGAAAGTTTTTTTGACAAAACCTGACTTAAAACAATTTCAAAATTCCACGGATCATAGAAACAAGCTGCTTAAAGTTATACACCTCTCAAAAAAAGTTGTGATCTTGTTGCCTGAAATTCACGTAAGAGCAAAGGGCAAGTTGAATTAGCTTTAGCTAAATTTCGCTGCCGTTTTTGAGGTTTAAGCCAATAGAAGTTAGCAATGTTGTCAAGACCCCACTTTGCGATTGTAGTTCTTTACACGTGTTTGTGTATTTTTACTGTACAGAGTGGTGAACTTCGAATCCTTCGCAAATGAGAACTTTGCAGTGTTTTTTGTTTTATGCCTGTTTCAAGCAAGGTGATGCTTGGAAATAAGGCATATCACATGTTGCCTCAACTCTTGAACTTTCTGTAACTTGACCTTGAGAATTTGTTTTATTTTTTTTTAATCTTTAATTTC
>JGI24158J21664_10010227_pt1 | contig 12516 bp, 7 predicted proteins | sample Ectturendosymbi3_FD_21664 | JGI IMG/M metagenome (IMG submission 21664) | reverse complement strand
GACGGTTTGTTATTATGTGCCACACTAACAGGCCGCAGAAGACGCCATACCCCATTTGTACAAGCAGGAGCGGAAACGTCCGACACCGGTGCGGAGACGGTTAAGCCTGACCCGGGCTCTTCTTGGGAGGGTCATTCCGGAAGGGTGGGTACCGGTGTCTGGAATGAAAATGCGGAGTTTTGTGGGGTTGTCCGCCCACTCCGCAGTCCATTGATGATCCGTCCACTGCACTTCAATGAGGCACAACTCAGTGAGAGACTCTGAAGCACAGATAGTGAGAGAGGTCTGTAGAGATATGTTGGATATCTCTGCGAAGGGTCTGTGGATTGTGGAATAGCTGTGAGAAAACTTTCTTTGACATAAGGGTCACGCATCCTACCTCACAGTCTTATTCTGGGAAGTCCCTAGCAGAGATCTACCAACAACATGAAATGGAGAAGGATAAGTACATCCAAAGAGTGATTGGCATTGAGAAGTCTTCGTTCAGCCCCTTGCTTTACAACAAGTGAAGGGATGGCACCAGAATGCAACAGAGTCAACAAAAAACTGGCAGAAAAAAAGCTGAAAAACGCAGGGAACCATATGCATCTGTCATGACATACATAAGGACAAAGCTCAGATTTTCCCTTTTGAGGAGCACCCTCGCTGCAATACGAGGATTTCGAGGCAAGCGAAGTGGTGTCCACCTCCAGGATCTCACAGACATTGACTTCAGTTTAATTCCTAGGCCCATAATCATATAAAGCTGAACGATGGTGTCAAACACATGACACCAATTACATCTCTGAAATAAGTGGCTAGTTCACATAAGTCGTGAGTTTTTGTGAAACTCTACCCTAGAACTAAATACTTCTTTCACTTACCAAAAATATTTTGTTTTTCATGTACCTCGTACTTAATGGACTAATGTTTGCTGCTAATATTACTGTAATCTGCCCATACCCTTGTCTCTTTAACATCATTTGGTGACACCATGCATCTGGTTGGAAATAACCCATCCATGGAACTCACCCTATTGAGGTCCGTGGTAATTTTCTATTTCTTCACGATTTATATGTACAAACACTGTTTTTTGCCCTTGATACTTGTTGTTGTATTGAAATGATACGTTTCTAATTGCATTGCTCTCTGCCGCACGACCCTTATTGCTATTCGCTTCCTTCACCTATGTGCTTGCTTCAACCGCCCATCTGTACATGTCTCAACTCTTCACCCATTGCTTGCCCACCATCATCTGTGTTACGTTGATGTATATTGTGTATAGATAGATAGATAGATTTATTTGAAAAAAACGCCGGGGCACCGAAAAAACACAGAGGTTATCTAGTCAGGTGCCCCATAAATTACGTGAGATTGATGTTTCCATGGTGAAGGTTGTGTCGACACCTAGACGTGCTGTATGCATTTTAAATAAATTGTTTTCTGCCCTTTCTCATGTTTTTTTAACATTTTCTCCATGTATGCCATGAGCGCCAATGAAATTACTAAACAGGCACCAGCAGCACAAATGGCGTTGTTGCTAAGCTGTGTTAACGTCTCTGCGTTGTTTTTTCCCAAAACGTTTTAGAATTTTTGAAAAAGCCTCTTTTTCAACGCATTGTTAAGATAGTGTTTTTGTAGTCTTTGAATGATCGTTGAGATAGTACCTTAAAATCTAATTTATCTTCTTTTATAAGTGCAGGAAGTTGGCAAAGTGGCAACCAAACAGGATAACATAGCTTATTCTAAGCGTGAAGTGCTACCTTCCGGATGTGTATGTATGTACACACATCATTCACTGACTCACAACACGAAGTATAAATTTGCTATTTTCTACAGTAATACGTGCGTTACGTTTGCAACCCATTACAGTTATTTTTTGTCTGAGCCTATATGCGGCTGTTGCTAAATTGGTGAATATGCGGCCAAAGATACTAAAACTGACCAATAAAACATGAAAGTCATGCTATTTCACGTCAAAAAACAGACGATTTGTTCGTTAAAATTCTTGTTCAAATTGCATGAAGATCTCAATTGCAAGCCTTTGGTAAAGGCTACGTTATCCTGTTAAGTTCGCCATGCCAACCCAGTGAAAATTTCGTTTTCATTCACATTACCTCAACCTTGCAACAACGATCAAGTTTGAGTTGGAAAAAGACTTCAGCGAATTAAAGAGATTTATGTTACTTGAAGTTATTTTGTGCAGCTTTTATTGCTAAACTTTCAAAATAGTTGTATATCCGCCTTCTTCTAATAAAAAAAAGGAGTATCACGCTAAAATGTGCTTATAGAAGAGTTCATACAAGTGCTGGAATCCATACCTAGTCACAGCTGCAGTTCGTACAAGTCAGATAAAGGCAACAACGCGGCTACAGCAAGTGGAGGTAGCAATGTGCAAAAGAATGAAAGACGTCTGCGGCAACAGCACATACATTTATCCAAGCAATAATGGCGACAATCTGCGGAATCTAACCAAAATATCAGCGGTTAATGTAAAATTAAATTTAAAAAAATGTTACAAGCAAACAACTTCAAATCCCACTCTTTTGCTTTGTGCAAAAGAATTAAAACTGACAATTCCATGAGACTTATGATTTAAGTTGTGAGTAACTTCAAACAAAAAACTACCTAACTGTTCTCAGCTGCTTGGCTCCAAATCGTTTACATCTGAGAGATGCGCCAAATTTGTTGATAAAGAAAGAGGACTGATCTACGTCCCTGTGTATAATGTTATGGAATTTTATGTCAAGACGTTTTTCACTGCAATCTTTTTATAGCTTACAGTCGACTTTGAAATACATTGCTATTTCATGGTTCTTGCGCACGTCTTCAAAGTATTAAGCAAAGACGGATGAAAATATTTTTGAAATGGGTTTAAAGAACCACCGTGTTTCAGTTCAATGCTGAGTTCAGAGAAATTGATACTGTTTCTATGAAGTGAATTATTGCTCCTCTGCTTTCCTACGTGATAGTGAATTCGTTTATCCTGTTATATCAACAGTCTCTGACAGAACTATGATTCCGGACACGCCAAACGTGCTGCGTTATTTGGACGATATGTTTGTAACGTTTGACTGCATCAATGGGCTGAACCTGCTCTTCAGTGATCATAACATTTATTTTTATGAACACATCAACGTCTCCACAAACTTGAGCTTTTGCCATACTCTCCTTATGGTGAATGCCCTCATTCAAAAAAGTCAAACTGGAATATAAGAACGATAACACGACCAGTTTATTCAGGGTATTCTTATTCCTTGCCGTATAGCCGCTTAACCAATCTTACGAAACTGCCGAGATGCATTTAATGCGATCTCTAAAGAATAGCTAATGATGAAAAAGTGACATGAAATCATATCTAGACAATTGTATTTGTCAAAATAATGAAATGAATTACATGTAACTCTCAGTCTTTTTAATTGTATAAACCACAAAAATGTTTGAATGAAACATGTACTCGTATAATACCCATTGTTTTTTTTTATGCGGAAACAGGTCGAAATAAAGAAACTGATGTAATGCGTGAAGGAAATTTGGCGGTTCGAATAAACAAACATGCATCAGGCAGGTCAACTATTTGAAGTACATCCGTATACCAATTTTGTTTTGAGGAATTAAAACATAGGGAAATGTGGTGGGGCAAAGGAAACTTGTTTGACACGGTTTGACATTGCTGCATGAAAATGAAACAGTCTTCAATGTTCGTGGGTCTCCAACTACTTTACTGTTATATGTTGTGCAATAATACATAATAACCTTTTTCACAAAACACACCAGTAACGCGCATCAATGCATACTTTAAGATTTTTGTGGACTGATTTTACTCTGACGTTATGCATTGCTAAAGATGACGTATAGATAAGCCTAACCTTCATAAAAACATGCATTCTCTTGTGAAAACTCTATGTTTCACCATAAAAATCCGCAGTAACTGCGAAAACTGTTTGCCAAACCTTTCAGACTTCAAGTGCATGATAATCTTGTTTGTGAGGCCCATATCTGCACACAAAGCATTCAAACCTGATTTCAACAAAAAAATTAAAACTAAATTCTAAGGTGTAAATTATAATGGAACTGAGTGTTCGACGGCAGCTTTATCTGTAAGCAAACCCTTCTACAAACTTGTTGCCATTGCATATGTTATGTGTACCAAGCGTTGCTGAAGCATGAACCATGAAATATGTTACCGACGGTGAGAAAAAGTTAACGAAGCGTTACACCGAGATTGCAACAAAAATANATTGTTCGAAATCGTCCAATATTTTATGTGGCATTTAAGACACACAGAAAATTCTAAATCTTTAACCATTTGCGGCCGAGCATAATATAATTCAGGACAAATGCGTAACATTTCTGGTGTGTGCCGCGCAACGTCTTGGTAGCATGCTTACAATTTAAGTAAGCGAACGACGTAATCAAATAATAAAAATCATTTTTACTGCAAAACTATGCAATCTGCACAGCTTTAACACTTGGTTCATCATATATTGATCACATTCCAAGTCGCTTTTTGTCTGTTCTAATTCAATCTAGATGCGATTGTGGTTTTCTGAATAAGAAAAGTAAGTGAAATAGCTTCTGCAGTCGTCGCTGTAGTTAACAAATTTTAGTGTCTAACTAAACTAAGGAGTGGGAAAAGGAAGACGCAGTAACCTACAATTTTTTTTGCTCCGAGTCTCTTTGGAAGGGTGACTAACAAACACTGTTTCGTACAGGATTAAAATAATTTTGCACTCTCTCAAGTCGCAGTTCCTTTTATCTGCCTACCACATTAACAGTTAACATGTGAGGATGAGCTGTGGTCAACAGTAAAAGCAGCACAACAGTTTATAATGCCATTTATCCCGTCACTGCCGCAAAGTTTGCTTATGGGCCAAGATGGATTTTACCTTTCATGCGTGCGGTGGTGATAAGAGCAAAATGAAATACATGCGTGGACCAAAAATAGATCCATTTGACAACACGTGAGAAAAACAATTCCAAAGCTTGGCGAGTAATGTGTGTAGTCCAAAATATTGTCGAGCCCGCGGCGCTATTGCACAGAGCGTTTGCAGAACATGTAAATGATCTTATAGGTCGCCTCTTCCTCAAACCTGCCTCATACATGCCACAAGCGCCAAAACTGTGAAGACACCATCGCAAAACGCTTGAAAACGTGCCGTTCTCAAAACTCCCCGGACATTTATTCTTGCACAGGCGGTACGAACTGCAGCTATAGGTTTCTTGCTTTAGCTGATCTAAGCAATTCCGGTTTCAGCGGTTCTACGAACTTGTGCCTTATCAGCCTTTGATCCGCCTGAATTGGTTGCTATACTTTGACACTGAGTAACGAGAAGATGCCCGAAATCAATTAATCCACTTCTTGCCCACACGCTAATCGGAAGAAGCACAGGAATGCACCTTGCAGTGAATCACAGTAGAAGAATTGTGTGTTTTCTTCCATGGTATGTGGAAAGACAACTTGTGCTCTCCCGAAAAACAGTCAGTTTATAGCAAGTCTGACCAATAAAGTTTATCCTTAAAGCTGCCAACAGTGCGTTTGCAGCAAGTGGCCCTGAAAGTAAAACAACCGTCTCAAAAACAGGGCTCAATCCCGTTATAGCGAAGCGCGGGGAATTCCTACATCTGTTTACGNTGCGACTATTGTGTTAGTTCTGGGAAGCAGAAAGCCCTTCTTGTTTGGCATGCGGCCATCAATTGCACCTCACCACGGGAGGGATTGTCGCGAGCAATATCTTTCTGAGCATCGCGTTACGGATTGTTTTTTTTCTGCTGATGTGATGAAAGCGCCAGTTGCTAAGAATTTGCCTGGTATAAGATGAAAGTCTTTGATTTTCCTTTCCGATTGGCACAGATAGCTGTCTACGAATATGTCAAAAAAGCAGCGATAAGTGTGACATAAAGATTGATCATGTCGAGAATTGCTGACAAACAATTACCGTGAATAGTTACAGGTATCTCGATCAACCAACTTCCACAAATGCAATCCCATTTGATGGGATCACCGAATCATTGCTCTGTGCCAGGACATGAAAATAACTTACAATAACTTCCTTGGGTCGTTGAATCACATCTCAAAGCGCCTGTGCGCAAATGCAAAGTAAATTATTTTGACCCCAAATAAAAGTTATTTGCTTCAGCTTGGGTCAGTCGCTTGCTATTAACACAGTTATGAAACCAGCTGTGCGATTAGTCGATTCCTCTGTTAATGTCGTTCTTATTCCGGTTGGAGCTCTCCTAAGAGCTAAGAGCTTGGCGTTTCGACGAACACAATTGTTTCTGACACAAAAAAGCGGAAACAGTATCTGTCAAAAAGAATCCTTTCTCAGCAAAAAAAACTTTGATGCAAACAAAGTTGCGGAAATTTTCGAAGGTTGCAATATGTTTGCCATTAGATTGTCTAATGTTGATACACAGAAAATCGCATATATACAAAAGTACTAAAGCTGTAATATGTTAACGAAAACGATAACTAACTAGTTTTCCTTGTTTCAGTCTGGAAGAGCTGAACGGAATGCAGGTGACAAGACCGAAATCCCGCCATATGGTGACGTAAGTCACGGCTGTGTGGCTCTGGCAAGTTCGTGGTCTCAGCCCCGCAGGATCGGGTGTGGCTTTAAACACGAGACAGAGATTACATCGCCGAACACTGCTCTGTTTATGGTTGCGGTCGAGATGAACAAGCCAACGGGCTGCAGACGTCGCGATCACCAGCCCACCGATCTCAACCCGAAGGCAGAAACGCAGTCACGAACGTCAGGGCGAATACATTTGTCAAAACGATCTTCGCTTTCATGTGAGACCAGCACCGGTGGCAAACACGACAGCACAACGACGAGGTAGGGACGTCACGAAATCATAGCAGCGTTCTCGGTAATGTTTACAGTTCTATAGACCATCGCAAAAGCGCTTTGGCCTTGGCAAGGTTCACGGATTCCGCCCAATGCCTCGGCAACAACGAGACACCCTTATATATAACCTCTTCCTGAATAATAGTGGATCACTAGACGTTTTAAATTGATTTAAACCCAATCAGATTACTCCCAGGTTCTTATAGACAGACGTGGCATCAATTTGCAAATTTTCACTTGGTACGAATTCTTTTTACGCAGCTTGGAAGAAGGCACTTCGTTCGCATATCAGCGTCGTCGTGGACGTATTACCTAATCTGACATAGTTTGCGTTCTCATAACCGCTTCAACCGGTAACGCCAATTAGCTGCGTGAGAGACAGGTGTACGCAAAATTGCCATTTGTCGGTATGTAATCCTAAGTGAACATCAGTGCCTGGTGAAACTCTGCGCCTGGCACCAGTCGAGTGTTTTGTTCACGCCTCAACGCATTGCGCAGTCACGCCCCCATCGCAATATTCTTTTTCATCCGATTACCTCGCCCCGCTTCGACGACGTACGGAGAATTAAGTGTTGACCTTGGCGGTGGGAGCGCAACTGGTTTGATTGTTAACTTTGACATGACCTTTACGCTGAGAACAAGAACAAACCTTTAAGCTTGGTTTCATTTCTGGTTTGAAGGTTGTGCTGATAAAGTTGGCAATCGACGTTAAACATGGCAAAAACCACAACTTTGCAAACTGTTTTCCGGTCAGCTCGGTTCAGCTGATAACAGCAGTTTGCAAGATTCTGATCAAGAAGTATAGGCAGTTGGTCGGCTTGACGCACACAAAGCTTGACGTAGCTAAAAGTGCTTTTTTGATAGCATGGTCAATAACATGGTGCCGCAGAAAAAGGTGGCATTGGGCAGGCGCTGCCCTTTTGTAAATTTTATTCGTCTCTAGTATTTTGATTAGTGACACAATTAACTTTCCAGCAGGTCTGAGCAATTTGTAGAAATTTCTAAATCAAAATGAACTAAGTTATCGTTTCGTTATGAATAAGCAGACGAAGTGATTTTCTTCTGCCCAAAAACGGAATGATAAAAACGGCAGGAAACATTTTACATTTGCAGTCATCATGATGGTAACTGGTTGAAGATCCACTCCAGCCGATGAAGACTCCGATTCTTTCCAATATACTTGTGTTGAGTTGTCTTTTCACAGAAAGCATGCACATCATATGTAGTTTGTCTAACGCTTGTGTAGTTTCAGTTTCATACTGAAATTTCATCTTAGTCTAACCTCAAACGTGTTTTCCGGCATTAATTTAGCATCTGTAACAATGACCAATCTTTCCGTTTGATGAAGGCCGGAAACACATCACGTGATCATTTGTAGGGAGCTGTGAGTGACGAACAGTTTGAAATTAGCTTTACGCAAAAAGGCTTTGAAAACAAATGACAGCCAGGGCGCCAAGAACTGCGCGACAAAGTTTTGTAACAAGCATATGACATTGCTTTATTAACCCATTCAAACTCTCATAATCTTGTTTTCCCAAGGTTAACATACGTAAAAGAACTGCTGTAGAATGCAACATGTGTGTGATTTAGGACACTAAAAAAGTATTTATCTCGTAGCAGTACGATAAATCAGGGTGAGGGATAAATCAGGGTGAGGGATTTTCTTTCGCAGGATATTTAACAGACGATAAAATAATGCAGAGATTTCAAATAAACAACTTCTTTTCTTTTGATTTTTGCTCTTTCCTTATTATTTAACTTTACTGGTTTTATGTGAATATACCACTACCAATGAGAAACCTGAAGATTTTTGCAAGATAAAATTTTNAAGAAATTTGTTGGTTTTTCAGTATTATAACATCCATTCCTCGGCAAGTGAAAGTAACAGAGTTTTAGAGCAAAAGCATCTGCACCAGTTACACGTTTGTAAGCTCTTAAAAGTTAAATAGAAAAAAGGTTACTTGGTTCAAACTTGCGAATTCTCCTTGTGAGCATGCAGCTCTTCAACCTCGCAGCTCTTTCATGTAAGTTCAAGATGTTACTATAATAATATACGCAGTTACAACAAAAGTCACACTTCCCTTTGATAGGCCGCAATTGATAGTTAACCCATCGGTGGGCGGGCAATTTCCCCTCCNCTCGAAATTTCAAAAACATGTTGAGCTGTTAAGTACAACAACAAGTTACAATCATTCTGCCCCCCACCCCCGAAAATATCAGCTGGTTGTGACTGCAACCTGCCCGTCCGAGTATATCTCGTAAAAGTAAGGAAAAAATTTATTGAGAAAAAACGGACCATGTCCATGCACTGCATACGACTACTGCATGCAAGCTAAAAACAAAACATGCTGCAAAAATTGATGATAGATGATGGTCTGTTTGTAAAATACGTGATGGAAGTAAAATAAACTTATTGATGCATTGGGATACAGGACGTAGAGTTATCGTGATGGTCAATAACAGCGTGTAAAAACTTGTTTTAACGGAGCACAGACTACTTTCAAGCAGCAGTTTGATCAAATTTGCCTCCGTGTTCAGAAACATCCTGGCCTACCGGAGAAAAAGTGAATCATTGCACTGGCACCGTAATAATTTCTAACATTGAAATAAAACCTATATGTTATTCAAATGTCTCAAAATCCTCATCGAGACTCAAAATGCGTTAATGTTCGAGACGCTAGAACGGCTTGGTTTTGTGTTTTTGGTCGGATCGTAGGAGACTCCGTACGTACATTGCTCTTATGACAATATTTTTCAGCCTACTTTTTCTCAAAACTTATCAGGAANTTGGCTTCTGTTGTGTTGTGGGTGCCGACAAGGATTGNTGTTCTGTCGCAGCCACAACATGATGAGGAAAGGGACGAGTTTTGCAGGAAAGTTAATTTTGGGCAAGTCACTGAAGCTGTGGTAATAAAGCAAAGCATTTCACGGTCGATGATCAGCTTGCACTTTCCATTCCGATGTAAAGCTTCAGTTTTGTGGTTTTTCGTCAAATCTTGGCAGATTCGAAAACATGTGAATCCAGATTAACAACAAACCTTTAAAGATAACGTGATCATGCGTAAGACGAGTTGCATACGTAGCACCAATTCTTGTTTCCCGGTAATGTTTCTTAGAACGCCATCTGTTTTGGGTGGCGACGCAGTCTAAAAATACTTGGCGGAAGCTGGCGTTGACTAATCAATTGCAACCTGTTAATCAGGCCACTACGAGCGTGGTCACGTGACTGCGCGTGCATGGTACGGCGTTGCGTGGGTAGATGCCAACGAACGCACAAACTGACTGTGAGCTTTTAATAAGCAGGTCGCTAGATAGCTGCGCAAAAACAGCGACAAAGCTCCTTGTCCTCAACTTGACAGACGTCTGCTTTTATCATCCTGTTCTCTCACCAAGAAGACCAAACGACGGTTCTGCACTGCTGTTGCACTCATTCTTGCAGTTTGTCTTCGCATTATTTTTTAATTTTATTTATAGCCCATTGCGAAAGATGATATCTCTTGTGTTACTAAAACCCTTTGTTTTTCTCGTGTGTCCTCATAGATTGTAACGGAGCGTGTATTTACATTAACCCAACCCGGTTAATCTTAGACCCCAATTGGCTTTGTGAGGATAGCAAAAAATCTGATCGTTTTACAAGCTGCTTCAGCCAAAACGCAGTCTCATTGCACTGTTGTTGGGCGTGGAAGTCAATTTACAGGATAACCGTACAATTACAGTTTGTACACACTTTTCTGCAAATAGTCTTTTGCTGTTTATCACAAAGACAGAAAAACTAGCTTTATTTCGTTCATTGTTATTTCAAATCGTCATCAGAACCGGGCATTGACATAACATTGCGAACAATGGAAAGTTACTCACTCAAAGCAGACCGTTTGGGGTCATTCGCAAACATTCTGATTTCTGCGGATTACATTCTGTTTTCAATTGATTTTGTTGCAGTGCAAAAACGCGGAAATAGACAAAAAGTACAATCAACGTTACGCATGGCCTCCATAGTTAGGGCCGATTTGGGGTGATCGCGACCCAGACACAATAATGTCGTTCAAAAACAAATTAAATTGTGTGAACTGGCTCATACTTGTTTCTGTCTCGAATTCTACAGAATAAGATTTTCGCTGTAGTAGGTATTTCTGCATTTCCATACAAACGATTGGCTAAAGTATTGAAATTCTACTGTTTGCTAATTTTCTACTCCCGGTAAAACTGTTTGCGATCAGCACCGACTTTTTCGGGGTTCCTCCGATATGTTTTGTTTACAAACGTCAAAAGTTTAAAGTAATGCATGATCTGTCATAACAGAAAATGGCCAAAACACAGCAAAAGATAGATTTGCTGAAAAACGTCTGCATCCTTTTTGTCAGGAGATATGGCAACGCACACGCTATTTATAATTCAACCAGTATATCTTGCTAAGCTGCTTTCCGATAAGTTGGAGCCTTCCCAGAGTTAATACTGTCGATACGTGGACATAGTTTAAATAGTGTGTTTATAGTATTTTAGTCATTTTATGCGATTTGCTCTAGTTTTTCTACATCATTTGATACGTCTTGCAATATACTACTTTTCTACACATGATTCTAACAAGCTATGTACGTACTGTAGTCTTCCTGGCTACGTCATGCTCCATGTTCTCATGCAGGGACCCAGGCGCTATGTTCTTCGACACAAGGGCAATAGTGAACATTCAACTGAACCTCAGTATGAGCCTTTCACGTTTTTCGTTGGCGTTTTCTGTAACAAATTGTCATTAAATGTCACGCTGTCAAAGCCGTAACTTGCAATACACAGAAAAGCGAATAAAAGGTGATATAGGAAGACAATAATAGTCAGCATTATGTTCTTTCTTGAATAATATAATCGCTGTCACGCGACTTGCCCGATTTATTTGAATTGTCAAAGGTCAGCTGTGTTTTGAAAATAGGTTTCTGTCCAAGTTAAATGTCAAGGTTCTCGAGAAATATGCCGCGTAGCATCTGGCAAAACGTCTGCCCTTGAAACTTAGTGGTTTAATTACAATTAAAACCATAAAGTTAGTCTTGTCGAGACTGATTGGATTTTATCAGGCCTAGGCAATTAATTAATAGAAAGATGATGTCTTCAGGACTTTAAGTACGATCTTTATGGAGTAACGGAATAGTAACGACAAGCCAACTCTCCTTATTCTTTTCCTCTTGCTCAGTTTGCATGTGATGTGTCCCTAAAGCTGTGTGCACACAGCATGCTTCTAGTGCGGTGAGCTCACATAACAGATGGATTGATAAAATCGTCTTTTCAGTGGTTCTCAACGTTTTTGCTTATTCCTCCCCAACAAAGCTCTGACAGTTTAATTTCCTTCCCACCAAAAATCACAAAAAAGATAAGCACCGAGATGAGCATCACAAACAAATCGAGTTTTACAGCAAAATAATAAGTTTATCAACCAGCTAGACCTATTTTTCTTCTGCTACAGAACAAAGTGTCGGTAAAAGATAAATAAAACCTTTCAACTAGTTACCTCAAAAGAAAAGCCACTCCAACAAGATGTGACACTAAGATTTTTTCATTAATTTACTCTCTCAAACTAATCAGCAACACTTTGAGTGAGACAGTGGCAGTGGCGTGCAGAGGGGGACGGGGCGACGGCCCCGGGCATCCAAGCCAAGGGGGCATCAAAGAGTAAAATTACAAAAATTAAAATGCTGTGTAA
>JGI24158J21664_10010226_pt1 | contig 12517 bp, 4 predicted proteins | sample Ectturendosymbi3_FD_21664 | JGI IMG/M metagenome (IMG submission 21664) | reverse complement strand
CGTATCGTTATATTCGTTGCGATGAAATTGTGTTACTACCAATTACTCTTGATTGCAGACAAGGGGTACGAGAAAATTTATGAAAGGTCAGGGGGTACGAGCGCGTATAAAGATGAAAAACCACTGCTCTAATGTCACTGTCGTCCTGTCCATTTCTGTGATTTTCCTGCATTCTGTCTGCAATAGCCTGCGGTAGCAGTTCAGACGGCAACCCAACCTACACCGGTTTGCACGGTTAATTGCCAAAAGAAATGCTGATCCAGATGACGTTTAGGACGACTGAAGATGCTAAGTATGACTAAATAAGGAAGAGGGAAAACGGAGAGATAGTGAGTGTTGTTAAGGCACAAGTAACAAATTGCTCTTATATGAACTTCCTTGAAGGAATTGTCATAACAAGATTCACTGCTAGAGTTATTGTAAACTGAGAAGTTCTACGTTAGTTCTTTTCGTAGTTATTGCAATTTTCAAAATACCGGTTTCTGCTAAATTAGCAGTAAAATACCGGCCATCTGGTAACCCTAGTACGGAACCCAACAAAAATGAGACCAGAGATCAACAACCACACATTCCACTTCAGCAGACACACCAGTTCTTAGTCAGATACTTCTCGTTTGAAGCCGAGAAGTATACGAATTTACTAAAATATGATTATTTTTTCTCTCATGTTTTGTAACCTGAAAAAAAACAATTGTTACGCAAATGCTTTAATGCAGGGGTCTCAATGCGTTTTGGAAATTTTCATATAATCAAGATTTAAGTTACTTTGTTGATTTACCGGTGATTAAAAGCTCTCGGCCAGAGGGTGAACATGTTCCTTTTGAAAGAACGGAGAGACGGCTAGAAATGATTACCTGAACTCACGATACATTTCGCAGGAAAAAAGATGTAAAAGCTGCTTCTAGTAAGGCTCAAATACCGCCATTGTTGCGTCAGCGTCATGTGGCCCTTGGGGTTACTTTATCGGTCCCAATTTGGTCCTCGGATCAAACTGAGTTTGAAACCCCTGCTTTAATGCATCCTATTTCAATGATCATATTTGACAATAAGCAACTTCAAGGCGCATTTCCTACATAAAACCGAGCTACACACTTTCACTCCCTGAATAATGAAAAGCTGTCCTCTGTTTCTCGCCTCGAAAGTTTTGAAACAATTCAAAACGCTGCAAATCTGCTATTAAGCAGACGTGCCAACTTTACTTAAGTGTACAAATCAACATTTCAAGTCACAAACAATTGAAAAAAAATCAGAAACAACTCGTGGGTTGAAATGCAGACACACAACTACAAAAAGTACGTGAAGCTATTAAGTTCCAAATTACTTCACATCAGGGGCAGATCCAGCCAGCAAGTTTAAGGTGGGCGATTTCAGAAAAATTTCGTAGTCAAGCCTCAATACCGGTTCACCACTGTAAGAGAGATGAAGTATACTTCACAACACTGCTGTGACAAAACAATGGACGACAAAATGGCCTCGTATCGCGAATGTTGTTTTCCGAATTGTACAAAATCATGGTGAATAAGGTTACTATCGTAGGCTTTAGGGGAAGCAATCGCCCCTCTGAATCCGCCCCTATTTCTCATCAAGTCCTTTCAAACACTAACGCTTTACATCAGATTAGCCTTTTCCCTTCATGGCGCTTCACAACTCAATGAAAGGAAACAAAGTTGGAAGCACTGAAATATGATATCCACGCTTGCAACAGTGGTGAGCTGCATGAAGGTGGATTACTAATTCCGACATACAAACGTACGGACTGCACATTGAGAGCATGTACAATGCTAAAGCGTGGCAGTAGCGAACAAACATAGTAAACATGTGGTTGATTAGACATGAATTTGTGGGGACGAGACAGTACGAAAACTACTTCGATCTCAAACAACACAATGCTAGAACTGCCACACAAAAACTGTGGTTTTCGATCACTCATTACAATATGCTCGCAGTAACATGTATCGCGTGAACGACGAGTCAGAAGTGACAAGGACTTTAAAAATGAGTCATAAAAGTACAACACTGGAATATCGCATTCTTGTACTAAGTATTGTTAGTTTTAGTAACTTTTAACAGAAGCCTGGTTTCTGATGAAGCGACTGTATATATGACAGACTGCCAAGGGCGGTGGGGATCACATCACCATCATGAGCATTCACTTCAATTCATGTGATGTCTACACACTGCACAGCGCTCGATTTCAAACGCACTGGATGCGGAAGAATGATACGTAACTTCACCCGTTTGCTGAATCAAAACCTCAAGAACTAGAAAAATGAGTAAGAAGAATAACAACCACACGCATGTGTCATGACCGAAACTCCTGTAAAACGTGGCCGTGCTTACACCTGACCTTGATCCCCGCAGCTCATTCACCAACGACACGCGTTTCTATGAAAGGGCTTTGCTTTGCAAACAACGACGTCTCCTGTTGTAATCACGCCCAGACAAAGCAAAATGCCGATATTCACAGTAAAGTAAACGGACAGCAAGCAGATCCGTTCTCTGTGTGATGAGCTTGCTAGGAGCAAGTAACTTCTTTCAATAAGATTTTAAATCTTAAATCGTCCCAACGTGAAATGAAACAAGAACTTTAAGTAGCGAATGGGAACGTGATGACGCTTCCCATAAAATCATGTTCGTAGGCTGCGCTTGTAAGCATCACAGTATGATGCAACATAAGAAGTCAAGACAGTAAAAAATTAAGTTAATGATGTTATTGGCCAACTATCTCGGTGTAAATACCACGTTTATATCGAGATATGAGAATTTAAAAATGGCATGCTGGAACTTAATGTGTCGGATCGGATTTAGATGTAAAAATGCATCAACTACTAAACTTTCTGTTTCATTCATCGACGTTTCCATAGAAATTAAAGGCTAAACGCGCAAGAATCTGCACAAAAAGACTTTATAGCCGCATAAGCTGAACACGGGAGAAAATCCCCAAAAGTGCATCACACGTTTCGTCTAATTCAACCGACAGTCACAACCAGCGTTGTAGTCGGATAAGTTGGGTTACTTGTTCCTCAAATTGTCTTTCTTGGGGGGATGGAGTTTATTGTGTTGTGAAATGATATTTCCAACAGGAAACTCTCTAGTTCTATACATTGTCGGCAGCAAGGTGCGTCTACGTCTTATAAATAAATCGTCCACCCATTTCATAGAACATTAACACTGGACCTTTGGTTCCTGTTTGTGGAGCTATGTACCCATCTGCCGCTATGCTACCACTGGAAACACATCAGTTAAAACAACGCAATGCGGAGTTTATAATTAAAAAATTTATATTATCTACAATTTTTAATAGTTAACATTTAAATAAGCAGTTTCAAAGCCGTATGTTCATATGCACACAGCACGAAAGACACAGTGTATGGATTTTCTCCTTCCGATAAACACAAACACGACCACACTCAAAAACAGACACGTGGCATATAGATGTAGCCAAGGAATGGACAACGTTACGGCACAAACAATTCTGAAAGTAAGTAATATTCACTTGAGTAGGATCGAGTGCCTTGACCTCTGAAGTACAACCTTGACAAGCAACCGTCAGCGCCGTGCTAACTACTGCTGCAAAGGTTTGCGGCGTGAGGCAGTTGATGTGATGAATAACAAACTACAGTGCATCAGTGAATTTTGAAACCAAGACATAAGCTAACAAATGCCCTGGTGGCAACAGCGAAGTAAAAATATCATTAACTATCGAGCACCTCAGAGTTGTGAACTTCGTAACAAACAGAAACTCTTCTACTAATAATGAAACAGGGGACAACAGAAAATGAATAAACACAAACATTAGAGTAAACTAACTATTACGCAGTGAGATTCACCCTGGCACTGATTTGTTGCTACAAGAGTACCTTTAGGTGAAAAAAAATTGACTCAATTCGACAAAATTCCTCAGGGGATCCACAGCAGGAACTGTTGCCAAGTAATTTTTGGGATAATGCAAAAAATGAATTTGCAGAAAGGTGTTGACAACCACTGTTAATCATCTTGGACTTTTATCACCCTGTTGGATACTCCATGCTGGTTTTAATATTCTTACTTAATTATCTTGCCCTAACATTTTTCAAACAGATGCACGGGCTGTTTGCATTGACCTCTAACGCACTACACAACTCCAATAACAAGAGGTATTAACATAGTAACTTCACAACAAACCCATTTATAGTTCAGCTAATTGGATGCAGTACCTGTTAACGGCTTAGAACGAATATAACTATTTCATAAATTTTACTATCCACCTCATCCAACAGTTGTCAAACAATGGGCCATGGTCCAGTAGCAGGTCAGAAAAATTTCAGTGTCACATTTCAGCTATTTTTAAAGAATCATGTACTGTGCAGCTTTCTGGATGCAAACCTTTCCATATTTGGGGTTTGTTTGCAATTTGTTATAGCCCAGTGGTTCTTAACCTTTTCTCTACCGCATCTCTCTTAGATAATTTGCCCCTACTTAAAACCCTTAACTTTAAATAAGTTGTAAAATATTTCTTGGTAAATTTATTCATCACACACAAGTGAGATACTTGAGCGCATAAGGACTTGCGCCTCCCAAGGGAGCCGTGCCACCCTGGTTAAGAACCAGTGTTATAGCAAAATGAAATTTATATATGTACATCAGCCACCTATTTGTTACAAAGTTTATTCAAGACAAACTCAGTTTTATTATGTGTAATATCAAAACATATGCAAAATTTAAATATTATTGCCCAAATTAGAAGCAAAATGCCACAACGAAGTCAAAAGCCATGAGCACAACATTTGCTGTTCTCTGTCATCAACAGACCCCAATTTACAAATCTTGCAGCTAAAATTCTGGAACAGCCATCTCATTCAAAGATAAGAAATTGGTTTTCATTAAGCTCGCTTTGTTCTTTCATTGAAGCGTCTTGAGTGGTCTGCAGTGCCCATCTCCACTTGCTTGCACCACGGGCCACACAGCTTACCTTCACACTGAATGCTGCACTAGTGGCGAGTCAATGGCAGCACTGCACATGAACCTTTTCCTTGCACGTACCCATTTACACCAAGCACGAGGCTGGACAGGGTGAAAGCAGTTTTTCAACTAGCTTTGATAGGGTGTGCTTAACCCAATGTTGCCAATAAACCAAGTTGAAATATGAGTCTTACAGTAATTTGGTTGAAAATGAAACTTACAGCAGCACTTGTTTTACATTTTGTAGATTTAATTAATTGCTTTTTATACCCCTACAGTTGTTCAATTTTTACATGCCGGGAACTGCTTTTAAGCAAGCATGTAGGTCATAAATAAAAAAAGATTGAAAATTTCTGACCTAACCCACCTACAAGCATTCCCCAAACTTTTTTCTGATGTGACCAAGATTGCTTTTTGATCAAAATAATGTAGCCTTGCATCTATTTACCGATGGTTAAGTAGTTACGTGTTGTCAGGAAATAAGAATTTCCCCTTGAATCAACATAGCATACTTGCCAAATTACATGTGAAACAGTGCAAACATCTGAAAAAACTGCACAAAAATGATCTTCGTGATGTCATTACAACTGCTGTGTCACCCACTTTGATATATTATCAGACTACAGAAGGCAAGCAATCCAAAAGTCGATCCAACTTCATGGCAAGCTCTAGTTTACCCGAAATATGCAGTTTGTTGCTAGCATAAGCATTATATGGAGTGAGTTCCTGTGACATTAGCAGCTGTAAATCTTTTTGTGTTAAACTTATCTTGACGTCAGGCTCACCGCCTGGAAACTGACCTTTGGCACATCTTCCGGGTTTGTTCTTCAAATCCACATAAAACAACCAACTTTCAGGTCCAGAAATATTAAATTCATAAATTACACCGACTTCTTCAACAAGCTTTTCATTAACCGCAGTGCACACCTGCTGGAAAAGACAGTCCATGGATATAACTGATGGCTCCAAAACCGGGAATGTAGCTTTGTTCTCATTGTTATCCTGTGCTGCAAAATTTTGTTGAAGCAATTGCTGCCCAACCTGAACAAGTTGTCCCAATGTGCTCATTGATGGAGTTTGGGGAACACCATACATCGGCATGAACATGCTATGTTTTTCAGGTGGTGCTACTATTAAGGTTAATTCAGACAGCTCCATTCTGTCCAACTCCACTCCCCATTCATGGGTTTGCAAATTAACTTCAGCTTGAATGTCCAAACTATATTCCAGCTTTTTTGTTTTAATATCATGGAAACTTCGTTTGCTTAAAAGATTTGCCATTGAAGCTTTAGATGCATCTCGGACAGCTTGATTAACATTTTGTGAGGTCAGAGTCATTTGCAGGGGATTGCGCACTCGAAAGTGAACAATTGCTCCAACAGATATAATGCAGCCATCTGTAGTGCGTATGTTAGTAGGAGGAACATGAAAAGCCTTTGTGCGCATATCCACTCTCCAGTATTTATCAACACAAGGGAGTATGAAAACAATGCCTGGTCCTTTTAAGGGACGCAAACGGCCGTTGCGGTAAACCACCATGCGCTCATACTGATGGATCAATTTGAATGCAAAATAAGCAGAAACTGGCAAAGTGCAGACAAACAGAAGAAATGATAAACATGTGAGTGAAGCTGATATAATAATGTCAATCTTGGATTGAGAACTGCTTACTTCGTAACTGTTAAGAGTTTCATACACAATTTCATCAAAACTTTTCTTCTGCCCATTATATGTGAACTTCGATCTGAAGTCCAAAGGCTGGTTGAGTTGGTTGAGTCGTGTATACTTCATGCTGCGAAGACAACTCAGAAGAACAATTAAAAACAAAGCCTCTGTTAAACAACATGAACAAAGCTATTAATCACTTCCACATAAAGTTACTGGACTTCAACACTAACAAAATTCTTTAACAGCACAAAACCACTTATTCTTGTAACAAAACAAAATATGAAGCAAAATTAAAATCACCACAGTATGGAAAGTGATTTTTACTACAGCTTGTCAGTAATTCACAAAAAATTTATGTGCAATCAATAACTAACAAAAAATTCCAATGAATAATTTTCCAAGTGGTTATTACTCTTAAAACATTCACTTGGATGTGTAATTTATGAATTCATTCTTTTTCAATCAATTCATTGGTTTTGAACTATGATTAATGCAGTTCAGCATGTTTCAAAAAACTTTGGTACTATTCTTAAAAATTCTTTTAGTAAGTTAAAGCAAAGAACTTACAAATTTAGAGTTAACATGCAAAAATTTTAAAGTATTTGGTGGCACTCCCAAAACACTAAATTTTTATTTGTAATGTACGTGACAACAATGATCTTGAACCATTAACAACAAATTTATTCTGCAATCAAATGCTTTCATAAATGCACAATGTCATGCAAAAATACTACTACCTTGTTCACTTTTCATGGAATAACCCTCTAAAAAATTAAGGGATTACGTTGTTGGAAATTAAAAAAACACTGGATCTACTGCTTTAAATACAAATTATTATTTTCTAGCTACTTGTTGTAAATCTCACAACAAACCTCTCATAGAAAAAAACCTTACATTTAATGAAATATAGACGACAGCACACTAAAAAGTGAAAAACAATGACAATCCACCACAAACCATCTAATGCAGGGGTGTGCAACAATTTTTGTCGGTGGGCCATATAACCAACTTCAGACATCTAGCTGGGCCACACGAAAATTTTAGTTTTTTAACATAAACTTTCGGATTAGGATTTTCATGCATGGTGGGGAAAATCAGAGTGTTGGCAAGGGCCACACTAAATGGATTGGCGGGCCGGGTTGTGGCTCCCGGGCCGCCTGTTGCACACCCCTGATCTAATGTGACTCTGTTGCTGCACAAACTGTTTCAGACCCAGATTTCACACGATCAAACTGATCAGCCAGAACTTTTTTAAAGTATAAAGAGGTATACTGACCAAAGCCAATACATTTTAATTTCATTAATATAACCTTCAGGAACATCCACAGCATTATTTTGATCTGTAGCATTCTTCAAAAATATTCTTGACTGCTTTTCGAAATTTTTTAACCACAATACATTGTGGAAAGTGTGGATTGCTTATATTGTACTTCCAGTATGGAAAGTGTGAAAAGGATATTCACACAAATTTTTTAACTTTATGGTGTCATGCCTCACGAAATGTTTTTAACTCATCACCATGCTTTGTAAAAACAATTAGTTTCTACTAAATTTATCTACAGCCAGGTAATTTTAACTTTGCAGTTACCAGAATTACATCTTAGTGTGATGGGAAAAATGCAATGGCAAATACTAGTGATGGACTCTCAAAACTTGGTCTTAATCTCGAGGCTTGCCTCGAGACCCATTTTTGCGAGTCTTGATCTCAAAAGCTACAGGTCTCAGTCACAAGCCTTGCTTTGAGACTTAAATACTGCAACAGTATGGTTCTGTATCTGCAGGTAAGAAACAACCGAAGCAGATAGGAAAAAAGTCAGAAATTTCAACTTTGTGGCGATGACATTTCTGAAGTCTTTCAAGTCTCAGATTTTTTGATAAAGTTTCAGTATTGGTCTTGAAATTTGGGTCACAACAACATCTCTGGCAAATACTAGTGTTTCCAATTCGGGGCAAAATTTAAAAACCCAGGTTTCGGTTAGCTGAAAAAAGAAAACCAGGAAAACCTGTTTTTTTGGGTTTTGAAATGAATGAATGAGATTTTGAACGATAAAACTCAATATCATTGTGAAATTAGTGCTGTTGGTCCCTGTGCAATTTATTAGCAAATTATTAATTAAGTTATGCACAGTTATTCTATAATGTTTATAACACTGACGCATGACAATCAAAGCACACTTTCATCATTCAGTCTGTTTCTGAGTTTTGTGACAAATAGTCCCGTGGCTGAAAAAACCCTCTCTGGTTCCACTGATTTCGGCTTGATTGTAATAAAGGCACGGTACAGTTTTTCAAGGTTATTTGACCTCTTATTTGCAGCCTCAAAAAGACTAATTACCATTTTCACAATTTGTGATCAGATCTTTTCCTGTACCGGAATAGTTTTTGTGGTCTTCATTTTCATGGATTACATGGATTCTGTGCTTTGATTTCAAATGGTTGATTAAACCTTTGGTGCTTGAACCACCTGCCTTTGTTTAATGGAGCACAAATTGCACTTTGGTATTGGTTGAGCCTTGTTTTATAAAATATGGCTCTAAACTTTTGATTTTCTTTGATTACTGACGTCTTTAAACTGAATGTGTGTGATTAAAAATCTACTTCATGTCGCTTCTAAAGGAAAGTCAAGTATTTTGTAGAAAGTTATTGTAAATTGGAACAGAATGAATCGATTTTGCAAAGAATCACAGCTTGTATATGAACTGACACATCATTACAGCTTATAAATGAACTAACTAGTAACTATGAAACTACAGCATACTTTTGAAAAACTCCCTCACGTGGTAGCTATTTAATTAGGTCGGGTTCGCACCTCTTATGTGCAAAATGACATCACGATCTGTCTAAAGAGGTTAATTGAACGAAAATATAAACGGACCAACAGCGAACGCACGCTGGTCACCGAGCAAAACCCACACCTCGTGCCTCATGATAATAGTTGAAAGTTCAAACGTGCTAATTTGGCCTTTCCATGCGCCAATCTGCAACTTCAGTGCTATCAGAATCACTAATATTTGAATGCAACTCCAGGTGTTTTAAAATACCTGGGTTTGGTAGTGGAAAAAAAAACGGGTTTCGAGTAGTAAAAAATAGCCAAACAAACTGGGTTTCGGAAAACCCAGGTTGGAAACACTAGCAAATACACCATTTCTACAATTGGCATAAGGAAGTAGTGTTTATCTCATGCTACCTTCATACCCTCCAAGATTTGCTTGTTTAATTACAGTACCTGCATGCCACGAATCATGGAAACAATTGTAGCACAAAGCTGAAACATCCCATTAGCCAAAGGTTTTCAGATTGGTCAAAGCTGTTTGAGCATATTACAAGTCTATCTGCATTACCAAGCACACTATTTTTGCTTGGACCTTTACACCTTCAGTTAACTGGTCCTTAACTAAAGGTAAAAAGGACTAAACCAAATGTTTGATTTTTGGAAAGTCTAATTGTGGAAACAAGTACAGTAGTCCCCACTTATTAAGCCTACGGTTAATAAGATCAAAATAACTCCATTTATTCCTGTATTTTAAAAAACACTTTATAAACCCAAAACCCCACTTAAGCCTAATTTTTAAACACATTTGCTTAAATTTGCATAAAAAAGCATCACAACTTATACTTCTTTGTCTTGTTTTCGATGGTTTCACACTTTGTTATGCTGCTGACCTACAGTAAAACTCAGTTAATCCCGATTTGGTTAATCCAGATCTTTGCCAAAACAGGATAAAATCGTCGGTCACATCAAATGCGGAACAGCTGAGTTTTACTGTAGTTCCTAGTTCAAGTGTTTTGTTAGAGATCGTTTATTTGTGCTATAATCGCTAGGCATGACACCTGATGCTCTGCAGATTTTATTTTCAAAATGGCGAAGAGATGAAATGAATACTGTTTCACTATAATAAACAAAGAAACCTGTAATTGTTGTACACTGTATTGATAGATTTAGCATCTTTTAGTGATAGTACACTTGGCCATACTCATTTATGCACATGAGAGTGGTGAAAATTTGTCCCCCAGTAAATACACCCACCCGCTAAATATGCCAAAATCATCTGGTCCTGAGGTGGACTTAATAAGCGGGGACTACTGTACTTGCAATCTTTTTTTTTTTGCTGATACATTTCGGTCGTTTTATGTTGAGACATTTTGGTCACTGAAACATTTCAGTCATTTTTCTCACAGTTGTATTAAAACTCGCTGTAACAGTGTTTTTTAGCCTGTATTTTCAGACATTCTGACTGAAATGACTTAATTTTTTTTGACCAATTGAAATCCATTTCAGTCTGTGACTAAAAAAAACAGCTTGCAATAACCTTGAACGTGTCTCTTAGTGCAGGTTGCACTGTTTCAAAAAACTCAAAGGTTTTAATCATTACAAAACAAGCAATGCGAAATAATAGGGGTAACCAACTGATCACTTGCAAGTGTGTGGATCATCAATACTTGTGTGTGACTCTTGTCAACGAATCACGAAAATGTTTAATTTTTCCATCAATCAAAAGTTTATTTCAAATAAATATGCCATATACTGAGCTCTTTTTGTTGATTGTACAAGAGTACATAGCTTTGAGACTAACAACATTTTGGCCATGCAAGCACTGCAATACACTTTAATAATAATTCGGATTAATTTTGGTTTGCCTCCCAATCTGGGTTTATTTTTTAGTCACAGAACTAGAAGATTTTTAATGATTGAAGAAAATTAGGTCAATTTGATCACGAAGTCAGGAAAAGGTAGGCTAGTAAATATTGTTATAGCAAGTTTTGATGTTATTATGGAACAAATGACCGAAATGTGTCAGTGAAAAAAACAGCTTCCATGTATGTTCATATTTTGATTGCACTTTCTTTGAGCCCAGTTTTACATACGGATCACTTATGAATGAGTTCTAAGCTTGCATGCACTTTATTTATTCCAAATTAAGTGATTTCTTTTCTTTCTTAATTACACAAAAACTGGCCATAACAGTAACAAAACAATGACCTCCACAAGCTCTTCTGAAGCAAACAGCCATCAAGGCACATCGTGCAGTCTAATCGTAAAAATGAAAAAAAGTGAACAATAATCAAATAATTCCTCAACAATTCTTTAGGATTTAACCAATTTGCTTGTGTACAAAACCAGCAACACGTTGCAAGTCTTCTTAACTGATAAACACAAAATGGTTGCTGGACACAAGACAGTACAAAAAAAAAAGCATAAGTTATCTCCTGATAGCACTTAAATATAGCATTTCTTGCTTCAGTAGTCATTATAGTTGAAATCTATGATCACATGGGAGTGTCACCAAACAATCATAACATTGAATCAGCACATTTGACATTTTTTGTTAGGTGATATGGTACCGCTGTCGTGATCACTGGAGTTTTGGGTTGTTTTCTGCACATATATTGTTTACCAAGTTCAGCATCACCTCAGATGACACTACAATTGCTCCAACTACAAAAACATTCTGGTCAATATTCCTGTGATTCTTTGTTTTCTCTGGCATTACATTTTATATCATACAACAAAGCATCATCTTTATAAAATTTGGGGGATTAAGTTGCTGTGTACAAGCTTTGTCATGGTGTAAAATAATCATTTGTGTCAGCAATTTCCAAGACATCACATACTTTTTGCTAAAAGTTTTGACTATCAAAACTTGATTTCAACATGGAAGACTGCAAAATTTATTTACACATAGATTGGAGGCAATATTTTCCAACCGCTGATATACTGAAAATAATACATGGAGTTAGCTCTGCACAGGCCTAGCTGCAAAATTGATGGATATTAACACTTTTGAGAGCCGGTCTACGATATATTCGTACTTCGATTTCGGCCTAAAAAACAGCAGTTTTCGGTTGCCTTACCAATGCCCTAGCTCCTCCGCCAATTGCGCTAGAGAGCTGTTCAAGGGCTCAAACG
>JGI24158J21664_10010225_pt1 | contig 12521 bp, 7 predicted proteins | sample Ectturendosymbi3_FD_21664 | JGI IMG/M metagenome (IMG submission 21664) | reverse complement strand
GCGCTGATAACCAGACCAAGGGTCGTGAGGGACCTGAAACATTCGTTTGGTTGTTTGTTTTCAACAGCTTTAACAACTTAACAGCTCTGAATAGTTTTTCGCATCACCAACGGTAACTGGCAAGACACAGGAATTGGGGCGAATGCCTCTTTAGTTAAAATTTCGAAACCAATAGTAACTTTTTGCTCGGCACTGTTTACCTAAAAGGCGACCATTTAAAACCTTGAAAATGCGAGATCAATACAAATCGCTCAAGAAGCTTACTGAAAAGATTAAATACTCTTCGCAACCTGGCAACTTCTTTGCCAGTTTTCCTAAACCTAGAGCTCGGCACAACTTGAGGGGGCCAAGAGAATAATAAAAACGTTCTTTTCTGGACAGCGCAAATCCACCGCTAAAAAAAGCGTCGTTTAGAAACGTCATCATAAGCAAAACTCTGTAATGGAATCATATAAAATTAAAACTTGCCTTGACTCGATTCCAACCTCAAATGAACGCCAATATCGTTAATACACCACCTGTAGCTCTCAGACTAGCATTGGAAATATTTTGTAATGGTGCTTATGCATAATTTTAAAGCCATAGGACTGCGACATTCATGCAACAAGCGCTGACGGTCAAATTGTTGGTGAGCGGACCGGACGACAAATGACGCAACCGTGACGCTGACTATTATGAACAACACTTGACCCATAATTACGCTGTAAGTGCAAACCATCACTGAACCGAAATCGTATAGTGGTGGGCAAGTCGAAGAGAGGGCACCTTTCTGCGAGTTTTAAATTTGCTAATGGCTGCTGTCCGTAGCTCCATTCCCCTCTTTGCAGGGGACACCAATCTGTTTTTCTGACAACTTTCGATGCAGTTTAAATGACAACTTTCTGGAAAATTAAACCTAGAATGAAAAGATTTAAAAATTGCTGCAAAACATGTTCCCTATCAGAAACGAGACGCTATCGGTTTGTGGTGGGTGCTGACTGTCCGGGCCGATAACCGATTTTGAGTTTTGCAGAAGTGGTAGGTATGCAGCGAGGGATGCAATGCATGCAAGTTTGCTCGAATACCGCTGNCGTGTAGAACCACTGCGCCGGCCATTATGTAGCTTACCTTATGTTCTAAAAGTGTGCGGTCATAAGCCTTGCGAGATAGCAGCGCGCTACTGGGTTGAAGTCGACGAGGATGTAAATGAGCACGCTTGCCTTAAACAGGCGTCATGCAGTTTCTACAATTTTCCTTACATACCGTCACAGTGGAACCAGATCGCAGACAAGGGGAAACGATTCAGTGACGAAAAGCAAAGAAGGATTTAAGCAACGCTATACCAACTCAAATTGACCCCCATCCATGGTCAAGCGCAACAGAACACAACACATCATATCTCACAGTGAAAACCAGATCGAAATTGCGAACCGGTAGGCGAATATCGTGCCGTAACTTCAACGGCATAGTGCCCAGCGTGCAAACAGTGTGGGCGGGCATTGGCTTAAAGCAGCACAAAAAATCCAATACATAGGCAGGAACATGAGTAACCAGTGTTGCCAACCTTGTGGTTTTCCCGGGAATTGGGGCTTGTTTCTTCTGAGCTTGTGGTTTTATTTTCAGACTTATTGGGTTGCTTGTTTTCTGCGGGTTGCTCATTTCACAAAGGTTATAAATCTTAGCTGTTTCAATTCACTGCAAAAGAAATTTTGGGCTTGTTTGTGTGTTATTTTGATCATTTTTTGCTTGTTTATTCGTGTTGGGCTTGCAATTTACTCGTTTGTGGCAAACTTGCTTATTGGCTTGTTTTTTGTTTTGTTCATTTTTCCTATAATGCGCGTTTTTGGCTTTTTTCCTATTATATTATCTATTTTGGCTTGTTTTTTTCAAATTTACTTGCTTATTTTTGCAAAATAACCAGGTATCATTGATAGCAACTTTCATTTAGTGCTCCGTCAAACCACATCGCACTTGTTAATATTGCTCCCTTCCTTGAGTCGGGCGCCGGACGCTCCGGTTTTCGACGACCTCTCGCTTCCAGCCAAATCGACCAAGCTCAGCTTGCTCACTCTTTCTCCGGACACCTGCGCGCAAGAAAAGTTCACGATCGTTGCAAAGCAAACAACAGTTAACATTTTCGCGAGTCCCGTGGCAGATGTCAAATCGCCCACGCCCGGCGAGCAATCGCAATCGCCTGTTTGCTGCCTGGAGAGTTGGAGACCGAAGTTCATTTCGCCACGGTTTGCGGTGACGGCGAACCAAGCTGGAATAAACTATCGGGTTGATTTCTAACTGCAGCAAACGACCCAGAGCAACACTTGGCTTCGGAATAAACAGAGGGTTGCCCCCATGCTGAAGTAATAACAAACACCGTTTCTTGAAGATTGTCTTCTCACGGTGAATTTTATTGAACTAAAACTTCCGCGAAAGCGCTCTTGACACACTCAAAATCATCACCAGCGATGCAACAATCGACCACAATCAATAACCGACAGCTGTGTCCCTTGTCTGGTGGATTTCGATTCCAGCATTCGGCGCCTGGTACTGGTTTACGCATTACGTGATCATTATATTCCACGTTGTCACAAGGCTTCTTGTGCAAAATGCAACTTGCGCAACATTACAGGTAAACTGGCATAACCAACAGGCTTGGCATTCCCAGGTGACAAAGCTGCATGCAAAGTACAGGCTTGCGCCACGTTTGGCATCACTGCACAAGTTGTTAGAAGAACGCGTCCTAAAAATTTTGTCCACCCTCCCAAATCCCTAGCAACCAACAATAGACACGAGACACAATTCCGTTTCAGCAAACCAGAACAACGGCGCATGCTAGTGTTTCGATGCAATCAACGTCCGGAGTGGCCGTGCGCAGTTTCACAGCTTTTACAGTTCATTCAAACCCGTTAAGTGTAAAAAAGAACGCGACATCAACGGCTGAATAGTTCTGCACACAAATCCAAGCCAGTTTTGATAAGCAAACGCTTGCCGTCGCAGTACATCACATGGTTGTTATACTGGTATGCAAAATGCAAAATAAGATCTTCCTTGGACGGCGACAAACTATCAACTTAGCTTAATTTCGCGTCTTAACCCGAAGGATTGCAAATCCAGAGCCGTGAACATGGCCGAGCTTCACAAGTATTTACAGACCACGACCGTTTGTTTTTTATTCTAGTGTTGCACTGAGTTCTGTTGGAACCAGCCTGACCACTGGACGGGCTCGATCGTACGTCTCCATATCAAAATTTGCACTACATGTTTCGCAATAAGGATGCTTCAGCTAGAACAAAATCTTAGTTTGCAACGGACTTTTAATGTCTCGCAAATGAACATCGTCGTCAGGGTTTTTTTAAGGCGTTTTAGGGACCCGATTCGGGTCCCTAGAATCAGAGAAAATTATCAGCGGTTGCCTAGAATTAGGGAAAATCGGGTCCCTAGAATCAGAGAGATCGGGTCCCTACAAGTCCACACCGGGTACCTAACATGTTCCTTAAAAAAAACCTGCGTCAGTTCCTAATAAAGTAAAACCATAATATCTGCCGATGAGAGAAAGCGGTAAATCGCTAACAAAACGTCGAGTGCCAACAGTCAAGTACGTAAAACGTTTCGAAGCTAGACCTTTACTACACACTCAACAAAACCGTATTATAGTCAGCTATGAGGTGAAGCACGGTAATAACGTCAGAACAATCAAGAATAGACTATAGCCCTGCAGCAATAAGATAAGAAAACGCCATAGTACACCCGAAGAGCGAGAGGCCACGCATCAAGATCAACTGAGCAGGTCAAACGCAACCACTTGGCTTTGGGCAAAGACAAAATCATGTTTTGAATAGATCTTCACATTTGTTTAGAGAGGCAGATTTGTTTTTTTTTTCAACGTCACTTTAAAACACCGCGAAATACACGGTTTGCACCCAAAGGATGGTTTATATAACACTTTGAACAGGGCCGCCTGATCACTGTGGGCAATTGCGTCAGATCAGTTTCTACACACACTGCGGTGCACATTCCAGCTGGCGGAAAATTTATTGACATCTGGCCCAAGTATTGCTCACCGCAAAGGACGCAATTTGCCTCGTATATGGTATACCGGAGCAATTTAGTTTTTGCTTAGGCTCATAAGTTTTATCGGACGTTTTCAAAATTTCAGTGTAGTTCAACATAGATGTTCGATGGCGACCAAAATTGTCACACAGGGGCCACGTGGTCCAAATGAACCAGTCTCCCCTGCAGCGACGTCTCTGTGCGCTAAGGTCTTGTAATTTGTAACGTGTGTACAAACTGTTACTGGTCGTTTGTAAGCAATCATAATATCTGGTTTCACGTTCTTTTCCGCTTGAGTAAGTTTTAACAATGATAGAAATGACGTTGTCCAGACAATTTCATCATAATTGTTCTTCGCTCCGGGTGGATAAAGCCGAGTTTTCTTCTTAGACATCAGCGATATTAATCTTGGACCATATTATGGCAGAAACTGGAGCGTAAAGACTCTTTCCACAGTCGCACCAGAGATGCTGATCATCTTCCTCTCGTTCGCTCAGTCTATTCTGATGTTTCCCCAAAAACAGTAGACTTGAATGTCGAGCATGGATGACGACTGTCCACTGATGAAACGCCTTAGTTCAGCTGTTGCTTTTCGTAAGATCAAGAACCACTGATTTGGAAGCGGTTTCGACAGTGTCTACATTGCACTTGTTATCTGACTCCGATAGCACAACCCAGGAACATCGCCTGTGTATCTGTTGAAGATCTTTTCTTTTTGAGTTTGAAGTGCATGCGGTTCCAGTTTGTAATGAACGGCAATGTTAGCTGAGGAAGCTAAAATGACTATGTCTTTATCTTGAATGAAGAAGTTGTTTTGGAATTGGGCAATCACACTGCTTGCACGTATGTCATTCTGGTGAAGTACAGCCTTCCTAGCATTGGCATAAACTTTGGATGTTTTGTTGACTAAGAGCGCGTTGCGCGATCTCCCTTTTGAGGTTTAGGTATAAAACCCTTGACATCTGCTGCAACAATGAAGAACGGAGCACTCTTACGCTTGTCCTAAGTCATATGAACATCTTTAGTTACCCACGTCAATAAATCTGAAATGTAGTGCCTACTTCCCTGGCAGTTTCCCATTACATGGAATCTGCAAAAAAAGTACGATGATTGGTTTCAAAAGAAAAAACATGGTAATTCGTGACGTGTTAGCGTTTCCTGCTGACTGAAGCAATCTCACCGGGATATTCTAGACTCACGATGCTTGGAACTCTTTGGGGAACGTTTTGTTAGTTTTAAATAGCAACATCGTAAGCAACCTCGTTACTCCGGAAGTGTTCAGCTCTAACCCGGAAACTTGCTTACGCATGTCCTTTATATAGGGCTATAGCTTTGTCTTCGATAATATATGGGCGTTGTTACCGAGCTTCGCTTCGCCGCTGATGTTGAATGTGTTTTTGTAGAGCATGAGGTCTAGTTTCGGGGCGTTTTGCGTACTCGAATGTTGGTAATCAAGTTTTGCTGGCGCGATTATTATCACCTTGCACTCATTTCCTGGCAGGTTTTGCGATTTTATTTTATTAAAAACTGACGATGTTCTTCTGATAGATATTAAACCCCCGTCGCAAGCTATCCGTGATCGGATTTTTGCTGAAGGCTCCTCAATAGTTTTGGACTTTATGTGCAAGCCACGGCCGATTGATCATTGTTGATCAACATTGGTGAAACTAGTTATCCAGTGCATCAAGATGCATTAGCGTGGTGACAGTAGTGGCTAGGTGAAGAAGAAAAGTGAGCATATGGTTGCACTATAACTTGTCGATCAAAACACTTGACGCTAGTACCACAAAAGCAACAGCACAACTACAGTAACCGACGACGATGCAAGTAGTTCACAGCAAAACAAATCCGAAATTACGCCAGGGCGTATTACAAAACTGCTATCGACATAGACACAAAAGCCTAAAGACGATCTTTCAAATCCAGATACAAAGTAATGAAACCAAACCCTACCGGCTAAAAAAGTAATTAGAATGGTTTTGTTAAAAGCCAGAAGAACCACGAACAAAGTTCTACATCATGTACTTGTAGCAATTCACTGAATCTCCAACTTCATTCATTCTTGTTTACTTCCTTTCCAATCATAATTCAATCATACCCGCAAGCTTCGACGCGCACTTTCTAATAACGACATGACGTCACCTCCCTTAATGAGCTTCGCGCCCAACATGAATACAATGCGGCAAAGTCTTTGTAACATGCTATTCAAACATTGCAACACCACTTAGCTGCTGGTCATCAGAGACACAGCGCCATCAGTGGCTCCACTCAGGGCAACAAGCCGGTTTGCTCAGCGTACCAAGATTGCAACATGAGAGCGGACGAGGAGGGAAAGGAAAAGAAAGAAAAGCGCATTCGGTTGTGGCAACGTACCCCGGATTGTAAGTCGGTCATTGTGTGAGTAACGATCAGTGTGAAGACTGCGTGAGATCTCGACGACTCGGCGTTCATCTTCGTGGCGGCGACAGTTCGTGACTTGCTGCCCTCGGACATGAGCTCCTGGACGTCTTCGGCCGAAGGAGCTAGCAGCTGCTGAAGACCGTCCACGTACGGCCCTAGGACCTTGTGCTCTCGCACTTTGAGCTGTTGTTGTGAACCGCTGTAACACAAAACGTGCTGCCGGTCTTTCGGGTAGACACAGAAGTGAAAAGGGGCATTGACGCGGGGATCTTTTACCAAAACACATCAACATAGGAATCTAAACGCTGAGGTTTCGCTCTTTTCTTTCAGGCTGACGGCACTGTTTACAAAATTTTGAGCGAAGGCAACTGCGATCACGACATCGATTGCATTTTAAAGAATGACCGGTGCTCGGGAAAGCGCAGTAAGCAAAGTGAAAAAACGCTACAACAAAAATTTTTTGAAACAAATTTCTGGCCAACGAAAGCATTTACACACTGCTAACACAATGAAAGCTCAGGGAAAAACTTCGGTATCCAGCAATACTATGTCGACGCAAGCAGCCGGGAGCATGTCAATGAACCAAAAAAAACGTATCTGTGTGCACGTTGACTTAGCAGCACGACAAAATCAACGCTTACCCGCTGGGATCCAACAAATCACGAACTTTCTCGTTGTAAATTTCCATATACGAGACTTCAACTTTGAAGGACTGACTGTCTTTTGTCTCGTCTTGAATGCGTTGAAATAGCGCATTACAAAGTCGAGGAATAAGACCCGGCTGTTCATGGCTGCCCATCATGGTGTACGACTTGCCGGATCCTATGCGTACAAAAACACTGAAGAGGATTGCTGTGCTTAGGGATGGGAAATTCAAAATAATTTACTGTCCAGAATTATTGCGCAACAGCTAAATCGAATACAAAAAACCGAGTCCCAATTCTGATTCTTTTTGGCTTCCAGCAATGCAGCAAAACCGGCATGAAGACAAGTTTCTTTGAGCAACAACAACAAAACACAATGTACGCACAATTTTATCGAAGTTCACTATACTAAAGCAGTGATTCATAACTTATGCGTACCACTAGTATGCGAGGGCTTTCCAGGTAGCACGCGGACAGCTCTCTATTATTGGAACCGTCTCAAGCTACCAGGCACTTGCAATACCCTACAATCAAATATGACTTCAAGTTGAACAGTCGTTGTTTTGAACAAATTTAGCGAAGTTAGCCGCCAATATCCATGATAAGCACCAAGTCCGAAACCCAGAACGGTCTTGCTGCGCCTGGACATAATTTGCGATGCGCTGTGAGTGAGGTCCTGCCACACACAGACCATGTTGTGGAAAAGAAACAGTTACAGCTTTCGCATCAAATTGTTTTCAGTTAATTCTTAATTCATTTGTACGTTTTGGTACTCACATAAATTTAAGTACATTTGAGCTAAATAAGTTCTTATGGAATAGGCGGCACGTAGCGATAGTAGANAAACACCAGGTGGTCGCGATCACATAAATAAAGGTTGAGAACCACCNGACTCGGACTTTCAGAAAGCNTGACCGTTGAACGAGATCACAACTTTGTAGCGATTAAGCCAGCTCTAGAATATTTCTTTGATTTGGTGACACGGCAGGAGTGCAGAAATATTTTGAAGCCAATTGCTTTATCAAAGGCAAACGTTGTTCTTCACCGGCCTAGCGTGGCAACAGTATTTGGTTGAACTTTTAACTTCAGATACCTTGTAGTTTCTATTTTCTTGAATCGCTCATAACGTGCAGTGCGAGCGGTAAAAACTCTTTTTTGTCTTTAGCTCGTATCGAGTATTAGCTACGAAGAAAACTAGTGTAGCAACTCCTGGGTTTGTCACACACGCGACGGGCACACGAACAGGTTCGTTACTAATGCCCTTACCTGCGGTTAAAACCTACGGTTAATTAACCGGTTTAAATTAGCATTTTGACTCGAATAGGTTTAGGACCCTAAATCTTCCGGATTCGCTATTCTGAAATGCTCATCAAAGTGTGCTTGTGATGAGAACAACGATCAACGTCATCGACGGGTACAAACGTAGAATGACTACCGTGGCAACTGCAGTTCGCAAGATGTGTTCATCAGCTCTGCTAAGGTGCCGGTGTAAGATACAGACACGCTTGTTTTAGTGTCTAGCTACACCACCGTAGAAAAGAATAATGCGCTGAAACACCTAAACAGCGCAGAAGACAACGCGCTAAGTGGATGACCAAGGTAGCAATTAGCGAAGGCGCCATATGACGCGATAGTTCAGCGCAGGCAGGCAGGGATGTTGGAACAGGTGATACAACGAAGCACTTGGCAATGCACGGCTTACCCGTTTGACCGTACGCAAAAATACAAGCGTTGTATCCGGAGAAAGCGTTGTCAAGCAGCTCGTTGCCAAGACAGACAAAGACTTGCTCCTGGTCAGCGAACTTCGGCTCTTTCGGGTCCATGGACCAAAAACAGTGATCAAACGCGAAAGTCTGAGTCAAGTGGTATGAAGTACTTAGGAAGTATTTTAATAATAACCACTTGCGTCTGTGGTTTTCAATAGTACAAACGATGATCCGACACAGAGGTCATGTTATTAATAAGCTATGTGAAAACAATGCGACAACTGTCAAACAAAGGTGATTTTTCAATTGGCAAAACAGTCACAAAAACCAATCCCATACAAAAACTTTAACAGGACCCAATTTATTTCACAATGACCGGATAATTCAGAAACCGTTTGTAGCGTATAGTTCCAATTTGTGGCGAAAGCCTTTACACACAGCAACTCCGTATTGTTGTGAAGCTTAGCGAGAAGTTGCATAATCGCGATTAACCCAGATAAATGTCAAATGTGACATCACGGCGCATGAAAGAAACGGTAACCCTTACGGTGACACGCATCACTGACAAAGCGAGGACTCTACACAAAGGGCACCCGTTGCCAGATAGATAACAGCTCCTTGCAAAGAGCGTTTGTCAACACTCAAACATCAGTTCAAAACAAAACGAGAATAAGCTCGGCAGTTCACCAGACACAATAGCCGAAATTGGCAATACCCGTGACGAGTGATCACTGTGCAGAAATCGCTTTCTTAAAGAATACATCACTCACCTTCGTCTGCTTTCTGTCGTTGTACGTTGGCACATGAAATAAAATACATTAAGTTTTAAAATTAATTAATCTGCACGTATCTGTTTCAGCGTCAGAAACACCCATTTGCCGAACTTTTATTTAGCGAAACGAAAAGTTTTGGGTTTGTCACAGTTTTGGGTGAATAGGTGGGCGAAATGTTGGCTGATAATAAAATATAATCACCAGAAGAGCTTATTCATGTTTGTTTGATTTGAAACCTGGTGGCAAACGCTACGAAACAACATGAGCAGCAAAAAGAACAGCATTTTATGAAAAGTTTTGTTTGGCAGACTGAACTTTAAACTTGGAAATCACTGTTACAGCACTGACACGTTACCACTATCGGTAACGAAAGCACCAACTTTGTTGGGTGGGTGTAATAGCACGCAAATTATGTGTGGCTGGAGTACAGAAAGTTATGAAGAGGTCACTCACTTGTCCGACTGCTTCCCAGTGACATCAGGAGGATAAAGAACTGTTTGATCATCTGCCATGTCCACAACACATCGAGTGTTCAGCTCCATTTCTGAAAAACAGGCAGCTGTAACAAATTCTCTTACGCCAAAGTTAATAATATATACAACAAAGATGAAAACAGGTTATAGCAAAAAAGGGTATTAAAAACAATAATTTAGCAAAAAGGGTATTAAAAAACAATAAAGCTAAATTAAAATACATTTGGGAGTACCACGAGTACTAACAAGCATTGCGTAACGCGTTGCAGTTATTTTAAGATGAGCAGCAAACTTACATCTAAAATGAATGACATTAGGTACAGATTGCAGGCTGGCTTAAAAAAAGACACAAATCGAAAAAAGGGTGTCATTCGCATTTCAGAAGTAGCGCCCTGTTTTACACCATAGCTGGTTCAACTTCTCAGGAAATGACTCGAACCTCTTACATAACCAAAACAGCTTGGAAAAAAGAAAATGAGGTTCTGTTCTTCGCAGTGTGAGCACAAAGGCAAATCAGGTCTCTATAAGTGATGAGTAAACATCACGCGTAGTGGTGGTTGCCCTGGTTGTTCGCTCTTTGCCGCGGGCGATTGTCACGTCAGCTTGGCAGAAAATCACGCGTCATCTCAGTTCGTGATGACGCGATCACTAGATAACTTTAAAGACATTGGAAAAAAGCACGTGTTTTGTGCTGATCGTTGCGCGAATGGGTAAAACAGGACGTTGTTCGGTGGACACTTGTTTCGAAATGGAGCTTGATAATCAGTGCAGCGGACGAAACAAATAAAAAAGAGTACTTTCGAACAGGTCATGTTTGCCACGTGCGCAAGAACGTGGTAAACCAAGCCAACGCGTAGCTGCACCAAAGAGTAAGATTCCTGGTGTCGATCTTCACGATTGCTTGATTGTGGAATAGGAAAACGACGGATGCTCGGTTTCACCTGGGTCTTACCCCAAGCAAAAAATGCATATTTGCAGTAAAGAAACGTGACAGAAACGAAAAAACTTACAACACGCAGTGACCTAAAAGTACGCGTTTTCAGTGGTGTGGCATCCCGGTTGTATCAAAAATAATGACACGGTCTGGACACAGCCAAACGTATGTTATTTCAACACAAAGGACGTAAGACTTGGCGTGCCAACTAGGTNCGATGCAACAGTAACATCACGCGCGGTAAGCACATNTTTGGTCAAAATCTGAGGAAAGTGCTATATCTTCAAAGAAATCTATTAGTAAACGCGCAAGCTTGTNAGGTTTTTAGGGAGCATATATTNCGTGGTTATTAGCATCTATGCAAGATGAACGTGACGAACTGTCTGCCAGCAAATGACGACGGTTGCATTGCAGCTATTCCACAACCAGACAAGGTTTTTACCGCCGTTTAGAGTAACAGCAGGCAACGCCTCAACAACGCCCCAAGTAGTTCGTCTGGACAGAGAGCACTTGTGCTGCTAGACCTTCATGTGGTATCAGTTTATGACTTGGCACGGTTCCTTTCCCATTTAGATAAAACCACAGTTGCTTTACCAGGGTCCCTATAGGAATTGAATCTTACATCTTACCAGAACAATTTCATGTATTACAACAGGATCATTAGCACCACAAGGTAAATCCTCAACNGCANCAGACGTCCAGACAGTAAACGCAATGCTCCGGAAAACCTGACGAAGTCCGATTTTCCGTATAGCTTTACTGCACTAGTGCAGCTCTTCTTCCCACAATATGTTTTGATTTATAACCAATGCACAAGTTACCATTTGTCTGTTCTAATTGACAGGTTCTTTAGTCAAAACAGTTTACTGCATGCTTGATCACAACTTGAAAGGCATAGTTTCTCCTTGTATTTCCACATGCATTGACTTAACTGGCAGCTGTACAGCATTGTTCTAACACAAGGGTTCCTAACTTGGGGCACATGTACCCCTAGGTGTACATTTGCCCATCTGAAGGGGTACATAAGTGCATTTAAGGTTATCAATAGAAGAGAAAATGTTTATATGTATATCATTGAATATATATATTTTTTACACAGTTTGAATTTTAAACAGCTGCCACAAATTAAATTTGAGACATAAAAATGGAGTCTACCTTTACAGTTCTAAAAATCTAAAAGTTAGATTAAAAATTAAATGGCTTTTGTAGTTATACTCAGCTTTTTTGTCATATGAAATTTTAGGAGTACATGCTCAGATGTCGAAATGATGAAGGGGTATCTGGTCAGAAAAAGGTTGGGAATCCCTGTTCTAGCAGGTTGAAAATAAAACTTAGCATAATGCATGATGAATGGGAATCCAACAGAACATTTCTGATGAAAATTTTGCAACATTCTTATCTAAAACCATGACTCCGCAGATGCCTCGTAAGTTTGATCAATATAAATTTGCACTTGCCATATTGAAAGAGCAGACAACCTGCTGAAAAACTTTGCAACTTATAATCCTACACACTACCAGATCGGCACTAAGTTTGATGAACAAGTCATTGAAATACATCTGAAA
>JGI24158J21664_10010223_pt1 | contig 12521 bp, 10 predicted proteins | sample Ectturendosymbi3_FD_21664 | JGI IMG/M metagenome (IMG submission 21664) | reverse complement strand
ACGGCTGACACTACGAAAAAACTAACGTCATTTTCGGACTCAGCGCACCAAAAAACATCAAGAAACACCAAAAAATAAAAATAAAAAAAACAAGACCAAAATTTGTTGCCCAGTGTTTCTGGTGACCTTTTTTCTTTGCTACCCTGAAAACTAATCGTCTGATTTTTACAAACTTTCCATTGCCAAGTGAGACTTCTTCCCCGCCACCCCCTGCATCGAACGGTTCCTCCCTTGTCCGAGATCCCTTGGAAGCTCTCAATGATCCGAAAATGAGCTGCACTGGTTCTTAATGGCGCTGGCTCCAGTTCACCACGGTCCAGCCATTTGAAGGGAAATCAAATACTTTTTATTTTAAAGAAAAAAAAATCAACTTTAGACAAAGTGTTTTTGTACAGACAACGATGCAGCACGAAAGCGAAAACCGTAATTGGTGCAATCGATAAAACAACAGTAGCTTCAAACGTTGGTTGAGTCAGAAAGGTATGCCACGAAACAACAGCTCCATTTAACAAACCACAACCAAACTACATCATTACGTCACTCGTAGTTTTGGGTCTCAAGTCTGACAAACCTGCGTCGCAAAAATAAATAAAAAGCAGATTTCACCCAAAACTCGACCGAAACTTTCAGCGAGTGGGCCAGCACAGTGGAATTTCAAACAAGACCGAAACGCGCAATGCGCTTCATGCGTCAGCATTTTCAAAGCGTTTCGCTTTGTCATCAAAAGTCACGTGATTCTCTACTATTCGTTCGTAGTCTAATATTTTCGTCGAAAAACGATAAACATCACCTACTACATAATCTATAATTGCGTATTCATAACACATTGTCTATAGTTCGACGGCATACCTACTGATTACGAGTTTTCACTGATGCCGTTAATAATGATACATTTGCAGGAAAAAAATTGGTGCTGAAATCTGGAACGAGAGAATTTTATTCTAAGGTATATTTCGTTTGTCGGAATGGCAAGACTACAGCTTGGGTGTATCTCGAACTATACGATGAACGTCAATAAGTGAAGGTGGAAAGAGCGTGACAAAAAAACTTGAAACCCATGTTCGATTTTCGTTGACGCCTAACAATGCGAGGACGCGGTAAACTGCGTTAGTAAGATCTTGAGACTTGAAAGCACTGCGGGCGCCATCACGTGGGCAGGAATGTTCAGAAGCGTTTCCGCGCGCGGCGCTGTTGCCATGGATCAAGGTTGCTTTGCATCCGACGTTACACCGACCGAAGCTATAAAAAAAAACAATGCGAACAGGGGCGTCATCGACGATGCAAATGCGCAGGACCAGGAGGCTGCCGTGTTTTGCTTCGCTTCATGTTGCTTGTGCTGGAAAAGAAGCCACTTCCTCGCACGCACCGAGAAGTTGCTCGTCAACTGACGGTTGAAGAAAGTGGTTGCAGGCATCAAAACGAAACAGGTATGGGTCTGGGGGGACACGAACTTTGGAGTTGAAGCGTTCATTGAAAGCAACACAGCGTCCGGTTCAGACTGCGCTGCTGTTCGCAATATCCATTGGAAGCCATTGTGAATCATGCAATCCCAATCAAAGCCGAGGTCGCGACCAATCGACGCATGTCTGATTGCAAGAATGCGCACTGTTACGTAATAATCACATCACAAAGCGGAAACGCACTCTTGGAGCAGCGAGAGACAGGAGCGCAAACCACGTCACTGGACGCGTAATAAAAGCGCGCAGCTGGGTCCATTTATGTGTGAAATGTTGATGTTGCAATACGTATACGAAATTGCGCAGTGGAATGTCACAGTAAATGATTCGAACGAGTTTTAATCAACACTCAACGCACAATCACGTTCGTGGCCGAAGTTGGAGCGTCTCGAACGGATATCGCTTCCAGTCCAACCTTGGGCCTTTCCAAACTCAGGACTGTGGAAGACCGGTGCTGGCAATGTTAGCAAAGCAGCGCAGCATGAGTCGTAAAATGCATTTTTTGGACAGAAAAAAATGCTTTTGTCACTTTCTTGCAGGGAAACGATGATGGAAAACAAATGACCATGAATCCCGAATTCGTAGCCATTTTACTTCAGCGTTCGTCAGATCGTCGAAGAATCGCAGGGTGTCAGGGTGATTGAATTATCGACAGCAGCATCATCAAACGTGTATGATTCAGCGAAGGAGTTGCTCGGGCGAACGCCAAAACGCGGATTATCTTTTTGGAAATCTTCGGATGTTGCGAAAACATGGATCATACTTTCGGAAATCATCTCCGGAACTTGGCGAGGCGGCAAAGCGTGACAGGGTCGCGGAAAGGTCATGCGTTGAAAAAAATGCGCGCACAGCTTTTCTCGAAGGGAAAAAAGGTTCAACCAAAGGTTCAACCAAGTTGCAATACATCCGCCAGGAGTTCAAAAACCTAAAATCCGCAAATGCTGTGTCGCTAAAAAGGCGGCGGACAATGGTCGAAGTTCAAAGCTAGCGCTCTATATCTTATGCCAAACACAAGCGAAAACTGAGCACAATTCTGGAAAACGAAAGTAAATTTCATGAGCGAGGTTAATCGGGTACAGCAGTGACATCACAGTTACACTGGGATAATGACGCAGTACTTGCTTTGAATTTAATAAATCGTACAATAATAGTCTCACCGTTGAACTTTCCCTGTAAAGGTTCGCTTCAGTTATGTAACGTTAGACAATGTTTAACGCATTTCAATATCTTGTCATAAAAGCTTCACCACTTGCACATTACGATCGTGTGCACTGCAGTTGGTAGAAATATGCGCAACGAATCGTAACCGCGAAATCGTAACCTGTTAAGAAGAGTAAACAAATCTGAAAGATTTGTAGCAATTAACATTATACGCTTTTCCAACTGGAGATCTGGACTTGACAAATCAGCACGGCATTCAAAAGCTTTTTCCGGATTTCATTTCGTCTTATGCAAAATGGCGAGCAGTTAAAATTTTGCCAATCATTAACAAACTTATAGCAGTTTAACGTCTACGAAATAACGATTCAGCGTTCTCAATACCATGTGAAGAATGCAGCAAAGGTGACGTCACAACAGCTGTTCGCCACGCAGGGCGAAATTTTTGCACGCGCGCTTTCCTGAACCCTGTACTTTGAAAAATCGGCGCAGGAATGGAGCGATTGAGACGAATCGTCGCAAGCGCGTTTTGGTTTTGGTCTTAATTTCAAAACTACTCTCGCTCTGCGAAGTCGATGAAAAGCGCGCGATAACACTGCAAACACACCGAACAATGACTGGACGGAAAGACATCTAAACGACATTTCTGTAGCGGCTCTTTTTTTGAAAAAAATCGACGTGCGAGGATTCGCGCGGATTGTTGGAGTTCGGGGAGGAGCGGAATAAAACTACAACAACCGACCGTTGTCTCGTCCACAAGGTGGGGGCGAACCGCACCCCGTGAGTGGTCGGCGAAGCACTGGCGATGTTTTGCGGCAATACTGCGTTGCAAAGGACGAGAATCAACGAAACAACAGATCGAAATTTTACGCCACGTCCGCGGGGAGCGCAAAGGTCTTTCTTCTACTGCACGTATGTCAACAGAAAGCAACAAAGAAAATGTTCGCGTGAAATGAAACCGAGCTCGGTCGGGAGGAAGGTCTCACGGTCAAAAACAGTCTGCACGGCAGTGCTGTGGCAAAAACAGGCGAACCATCGAGCGTCAAACACTGGGAAGGGAAAACATATCGCGACTACGGCGTATCTCGGGAACGGCTTGATCAAGAACAGCACGATGTCAGACACAAGTGACAGAAAACAAAATGATCGGCTCACACACTTGCGAAGTATTTTCACTGCGATTCAGGCTTTGAAGAAGCAACGAAAGATAAGTTGGGTCCGCCGTCGGGCGACGCAGGTCAGCAGCAACCAACTACAGCTATGCGGGGTTCAGCGGGAACGGGGAGGGAATCGTGTGACTTTCGTTTGCGGGTTCGAATATGACGGTGGAAAACTTGGGCGGGCAACGCCAAAGAAGAAATAAAGCACAATTTGCAAAATAAACGACACTTCCGCAAAAAGTATCGCAAGTACAAAGAAAATTTGGAAATGTTGGGAATTGACTCTGGAACTTTGGAATTATTAGGAAATTTTCGGAATTAATTTGAAAACATTGCAAATTTTACATAATTTGGGAATTGTTACCGGCTCTAGAACTTAATGCACTTGCCAAAATTATTAAGCCTGTCCGGTCCTCCAGAACAAAGTAATGAATTTCAAATCGAAAAACATACTCACGTTGGAGCGCTATAGCTTTGAGATTGCGTAACAACGCTTCGGCCATTTTCACTACTGTATTCCATCGCCATTCGTAAATACTTTTCACACACTAAACTCGAAGCATCACAAATTACGTACGGACTTTGGATTTTTTTGCCCGCTTGTTCGCGTACTGAGGCTGAACGGTATAATTTAAAGATAATTATCTCATCCATTCACGTTGACAAAAATAAAAAACTATTCATATTTAAGCCTACATTTGACAAAAACACGTAGCGGACACCGCAACACACGATTTCGCGGTGCTAGAAACCGCCGCTGCAACTAGCAAAAAAAGCAATTTTTTTCAACCAGAAAACCTGCACGAACCCAAAAAACTAATTCAAATGTTCTAAAGACGAAGATAGGCAGGCATTGGTCGATCAAATACATCCGTTGAATACGGAAGGTTGCCTTGGTTGGGTGTTTGGCGCAGAGCTGTAGAGGATGAAACGGCAGCAGCAAAGCGCGAGCATGCTTCTTCAAGCATTCAGCGCAATGACCCGCACAGGCTGAAACTTGAAGTTCGCCCGGTGCTGTTCGGGCGTGAGGCGCGACATCAAGCCGCGTTTGTTGAAGAACCAGAAAACCGGCAGGTGGCGCCGCAATCAAGTCGTCGGGTTGTCTCCCACGCAGTTCTCGACCACTTGCGACTCAGCATCTTTCGTCGTCGACACTACGCTGTCGTGCTTGTTTGGATTATCCGGCTGATGCGGCGTCACTTCCGGCGAGATTTCCTGTCGCTTGCGGTCGTCGTCAAGGATTCGCTCGTCATTCTTGCCGACGATGGGTTTCATTTCGATGGCATTGCCGGACACGCACGGACCTTGTGACGTGGTGGGCTCCTGCGCCGCGGGCCGGTGTTCGCGAACGCTGGCCTGCCTCCGGCAGCAGCACATCATGAAACCGGAAGAAGGGCTTCGTGTGGTGGGGGGCGTTTCGAGTTGCGGATGGCTCTCGCGCACTGCAAAACGAATGTAAGCGGTGCGTGAAGTTTGCTTGACGCACACACAAACACCGATTTTCTTTTTTTCTTTATCTTCATTTTTTTATTATTTTTTTTCTCCTCTTGTCCTTTTTCTTTTACTTTTCAAAACATCACTATTGACTGTCGTCCCACAAGATTAAGGAAATGTCACTTTACAGACGGGTTCGACCATTCATTGATGTCACACTTTTAGGGGAAGGGGTCTCCGTTTTTGTGACAGTTTGTACCAAGCGAAATGAGGTACAAAAGATGTCGTGCCATGACCAAGTTGGTCAAGGTTGATCACCTACAGGAGTGGTTCTCGACCTTTCATGGTTTGTGGCCCCCTTCCAAAAACTTGAGACACTTGTGCATCCAATGACCTCAGAGAGGTGGAAAAGCCCTTATGATTCTGGTCGTAAGTACCAGGGTTGCGGAGCCCGAGGTAAAATATCCGACCTTTCCAAATTTCCGACTCCGACTCCTTAACATAGGGAATGAAGTTTGCCTGTTAAAATCAATGGAAATCGCACAGCAAAAAAAACGGTTCCAACAAAAGTTCCAAAAGAAATTGCACCAATTCAACAGGAATTCCCAACTTAGGAGTGTGATGCAAAAATGATCCAATTAGACTTCCAGAGTCGGAGTCGGACTTTTTTTCCGACTCCGGCGCCTGGTGTTGTTAGGAATCCGACTCCTTACGACTCCGGCTCCGCAACCCTGGTAAGTACAGAAGTGAACGGGAGAAGACTTTCGTGGGGCTACAGAAAGCTGCCGATGGATCAGCGTCTGCATACTGCAAACTGTGCCACTGCACCATTATATACAAAGCCCGCAACCTCACAAACCATGAAACGGCAGAAAAGCATTACCACAAAATGTATGGCTTTTTTCTGTGCTTCAAATAGTCGGTTTGGCCCTTTTCTGGCCTTTTTTAGCAGTTTGTCTTTTTTTTGAAATTTTCATCTGGCAACCCTGGTTGAGTAGACAAGATTGCAAATATATTCAAAGGCGGTTTGTTAAACGCATTTTCAGCTATTCTACGATTATTTTGAACCCCAACTTTGCCGCAACTAGTTGAAACAAACTGGTTTGTGTGCTGAAAGTTACGTTGCTGGTAACTTGACTGTGACGTTCTTCGTGGATCTCAACCAGAAACTCATGTTGATAAAACGCTTTTGTCGCCTGTGTTTTGGCTGGGTGTTTTGTACCGCTTTGTACATAGAACATTTGTTTCCAGCGTCTAGACTGCCAATGCACTACGTCAGGGTTTTTTAAGGCGTTTTAGGGACCCGATTTGGGTCCCTAGAATCAGAGAAAATTATCATCGGGCCCCTAGAATCAGCGAAAATCGGGTCCCTAGAATCAGAGAAATAGGGTCCCTACAGATCCATACTGGGTATCTAACATTTTCTTTAAAAAAAAACCTGCGCTACGTAGATATGAAGTATTGCAATCGGCCAAAATCGCCTGTTTTTCCTGAATCTGCATACTTTGAAATGACGCAGACAAGTGCTTTGCAAATGAAGGAATCTCAACCCAGCCAGGAAAACTAGCTTGAAACTAGCACCGCTGCCAATAGTGCAACAATGCCGGTCGTTTAAACCCTGAAAACTTCACCTCATTTTAGGACAATCGCCTTTTTTGTAGAACATTAACCCAAACGTTTCTATGACTTTTTAACCCAAACTGAACGTTTTCGCGACGTTTTGAAAACGTCGCGAAGCAAATACGAGCAGCATGTTTTCGCCTAAAGGTCCGCGCGCTACCGGTTCGAAATAGCAACAGACCGTTTTCGCTGAGCGCGCAATAAAGGCGTTTATTGCCTTGTTTGGTCGAGCCGAGACATGCAACAGTGCCGGCAAGTTATCCCGCGACGGCTGCGCAACGCTGACACGGGACATAAATATTTAATATACACGAGACCGCATTTCGGAAGTCATCTCTGCGCAGACTGGATTTGCTTGTGCACTGCAGGGCCCAAGCCCGACTTAACTGTTTACGCACAATCGGCATGAAGACAACGCTGCTGCGACCTTCGCGATACAAGACAAATTGTGACGTCAACTCAGGCCTCGAGCGAAGCGACGTCACAATGGTTTTGGAAAGCGAGAAACTCCGGGCAACGCGGGAGCATCAATGAACACAGCCACAGATTGATCGCAGCTTAGTCAAACGTTGGAGCGTAGCAGTGGTGATTCCTTGCCACTTCTTTTCAGGTGCAGTGATTGCGGATGTCTGCTCATCAGTGCACAAACAACACAAGGACTCTCCTGCGCGGCCTTCACCTGTCACCCCCTTTTTTTCCGCGAAAAGTCGCTGCGCAAATGATGCGACTGGTTTGTCCAGCGGCACAATTTGGGCAGCGACCAACATCAAAACGCGCACTGATCAATATCGTCGCGCGTCGCACGCGTTCGGGTTCCAGGCAGAAGGGTTCTACTCTGGGTGACGTGAGGGCCACATGAAAACAGCGATCTCGCCATAAGCTGGTGACTGCAAACTGGAACATCCCTCCGCTCGTAGGGAGAGAGCACGAACTGGTGGAAGAAGCCAAACGATATTTCCTGACGTTGCTGGCATCTTGTCGACTACGCGCCGTGGTTCTGAGTCTGTGGAGCCGGACAATGGGTGGAAACTGCTCGATGCCAGTGTTTAACCAGCAGTGTTTGCCTAGGATGGAGTGGGGATACTTGTAAGTCCTCAGCTAGCACGGTTGTGTTGATGAATGGCTTCCACTGGAAGGAAAGGTGTGCATGTTGAGGTAAAGGTTGATAAACGGCTTTGTGCGTTCCATACAATAACACGGCCCAATCTCAGGTAAGCTGTGCCCAAAATTCGTGGAGGAAACTAGTGATGTCCTGCGGAGGGTTAATGCTAACCACGATGCTTTTGGGAGAATTTAACGCACACGATGAAAACGACGTTGGTGTGTTGAGGGGTGTCATCGGTCAACACGGTAATGCGAAATAAAGAGGGTTCCTGCCGCAACTGTGCTGCAACAACGCACTGTGCATCATGAACACTTCCTTCCGACACAGAGGTTTGCACAAGCAAACCTGGTACAGAGGTTCGTTGGGCTGGGATGGGGCAACACAACGGTCATCGCTCTCGATCTCTGCTTCGTTCCAGTTCCACGTGACTTGTTCCAAACAGTGCTGTATGTTCGCGTCAAGAGGTCGACCAATCACAAGAAAGTGCTGAACGGTCCACCGCTCACCACCTGGCTGTCTGCAACTTACGTCTGAGAAAACAAGAGCTCATAAGAACGTGCAGGACTAAGAGGTCCTACTGTATAACGTGAGAGGCCCTCGTGGACAAACATGTAAGACAGTCTTCTGTAGAATATCGCTGTTGTTCCGACAGGTCTCGCAATGCACACAGTACGTAGAAGATGCATGAAGGCTGTTTAAAGCAGCTGTCGTTTCATGAGCTGCTCGGGTGTGCGGACAAACGAATCCGTGTGGCGATAGATGAAAAAGAAACCCTCTGTCCCTGCCCTATGGTGGCACCAAGAGGTAGAAAGAAGATATCCGAGCGAAGAAAGTAGCCTGTAACGCCTGGCTTCAGAACCAAGCAAAATCTCCTTTTCATTCGCGATATATTGAGAAGCACGGAAAGTCCGTATTCGTAGCACATGTGGCAAGAAAGTCCCAAATCCAACCTTGGTAGAAATTCAGAGAGAACTCCGACCTTGCTCTTGCCCCGTCTTTATGTGGAGACAGAGGAACTGTCAGAAGTCGCTGAAAACCGTGAGGTATTTCGAGACCTCCTTCGGCTGCTGCCCCCCGCTATCCTCCAGACAGGAAAAGCGCTTGTGAGAAGTGAGTGGAGATATCATATACCATCTAGTATATTGACGTAGGAGGCGAGGGTGCAAGCGCATCCCCAAAAGTTTTGATTTGGTGGAAATCCGGGCGAAATCTGTAAAACCTTCGCAAACTCCCTGAAAATCTGAGCAAACTCTCTGAAAGCATGAGCAAAAATAGCACCCACATGCTTTGATTTGAAAAAATGGCGCCCAAAATGACAAGAGCTTTTTTTTTGGAGGTGAATTCGGGCAAAAATCCTTCGCACCCCCAAAAATTTGCCTGCTCCTACACCTATGATGTAGCACACATTGCAACAGCTATTTCTGTTCGCTGCGACAAAAGCATCGCCAGCGTCGCATGATGCTCATTGAATTTGCGCCTGAAATAAGTATAAGTCCAAGATATTTCACACAACTTTAGGACGCACTGCGTCTGGAACACTTGTGAATCCAAGGGCGAGCTTGGGAACAGTAGCGTAGCAAGCCCAAAATTTTGGGAGGGTTAAAATTTTTTGACTTAAAGCGAGCAACAGTATTTTGTTTGGGAAACCGCCTCTCAAAGCACAAAACAAGATATGCTAGAAATTTTGAGGGTACCCTGGCCCCCCTGGCTACGGTTATGCTTAGGAATGCTATTTGGTGTCCGGTAGTTTATTTGCCGCCACCGCCCCCATATCAAGCTATCTGCTTGTGACATTTCACTTCGCATCCTAAAATGTTTGGTGAATTCGATTTTAGTCTTTTCGTTTTGAAGGCAAGAATCGCCTCTGGTCAACAGCCATTCGGTCCTTGTCCCGTTCGACCAACCTGGCAGCACCAGTGGTCTTGGGCCACCCCTCAATGCTTGTTTTCGCGTGAAAACATAATAATCGGCGTGATTTCCGAGTTTATCTCGGACGTTTTTCATTCTGGCGTAATCTGGTAATCAGAAGTACTTGCTGTTCGGGCTACCCAACAACAAACACCTGACGAAGCAAGCGTCTATGCTATCTTACTTCCGTGTTGTTTTACGGATTGACCGTGGCGCGCGACACGACCTCGGAGGAGGAGGAAGAGCAGATTGTAGTGGGAGTGAGTAAACACGCCGCGCTTCATGAAGGCTCAAGTACTAATACCAAGGCCGGAACACAAAGTGCTTGCAGGGCAGCTGGAGTGCTCCAGACACAAAATTGGTACCCTTAAATGCGGGCAGTTGCCGAATGTTGTTATTGACAAGCGCAATGTCGCAAAATATAATTGCAGCACTCAAGGCGCCGTCTGCCCCCCGTTAGCGGTTACCAGTTACCGGTAAGTCGCAGTACCGCAACATCAGTTAATGATTTCAACTAACAACAGTGACAACCGTCATCGAAGCGAAACTGTTTTCGTTTTACATTTGCAGCTTTGAAACAATTTAAGATTTCCCGCCGCCATTTCACTCGCATTGCACTTCGGCTAAAGCTTTGCTATAAAAAAAAGTCAAACTGTGGGCTTGCCGTTAAGAACTCTCGTTTCGGTAAATTGGAGAATGTGGTTCAGCACACCCGATCGTCAGAAGGCGAAAATGTGAGCAGAGGACCAGCAGCTGAAAACATCTTCACGGTCCAAACCGATTCAACTGGTGCACGTATGCAGCCCAACATTAAGCAACAAAATATCTTTTGTAAATGAACCGCTATGAAGACAAGTATTGATTCTCGACCCTACCCATTCACACGCTAAACCCTTCGAGCTGCTTTGTTGTGGATTGTTTTAAAGCACTTGTTTGGCGCTGGCGTTTCACAGAACGGTTACTACTACCAAGCATGGGCGTCCGCCGGGGAGGAATAAAGGGCCAATAGACCCCCCTTGGAAATTGGGACTAAGAATTTTAAAAGCGTTCTGTGAACGTACGTCCATTTACATCGCATCGTCAGCAACCTGAAAACCTGAAAAGGATAAGCAAAATGTCAATGTTTCCCCACCTGGGCGGGTGTCAAACGACACCCGGATGTGCTATGGACCAAGTCAAGCTGCGAAACGCAACATACTGTACATCGATTAAAAAAAAACAATAAAACAGGGAAGTCGAAGCGTGGCATCCTTCGTGCACTCGCGGAGTTTTGCTAAAACGGCCCGCAAAGCCAAAACATTTTCCCTCCCAGGCCTAAGAACGTCTCATGAAAAGTAGCATTGGCCAAAAGTGTCCGCGGACCGTACAAATGGCCGTCGAGGTCAGTGAACATGCTCTTCACTGTCCCAGCAGTTGCTCGGTTCTTTAGTGGCAAAGTACCCTGACCTTACTGGATTATCAGACAAACTGCAACTAGAACGCGATGGACTGTGGTCTGTTTATGACGTAACAATCACGCCGACGCGAGGCACGTTTTCTGTTGATCGTCCGAATTTCGCTGCGCAGAGCACATGTGTCCAACCGACGCAAGAACTGAAAAGTTTACTTACCTTTTACTTCCTTCACGAGATCTGCGAATAAGCTAGAGGTGAGGAAGCGAGGATAGGAGTCTCTGTGCATGAGGCGATACACTTGATGCTGCGCCTCGGAAAACACCGACACGTTCTTGTTGAACTTCAAGTGGTCGACGATGTCTTCTCTCATCTTGTAGTCGATGTTGACCTGCAAAAGAGCAGCAAGTGACGGGTTGTGAAAACTGGATCGTTTTTTCACACCCTAGTAAGTCACCAAGCCTTCTATTCCAATTGGAGAAAGTTTGAAATTTTGCTTCCAGTTCAGTGTTTTTCGATTGGCATATTTATGTATGAAAAATCGAAAATTAGGTATATTTCGAAGTATCTTCAAATTTGATATGTTTCTGTTATATTTTGAAGTAACCAATTTCTGTGGTGAACACAAAATCCTAAACTTCGTTAGGTGAAATTTGCCATCAATTCATTATAAAACAAATTTGCCTCCTGGAACTGCAGCAACTTTTCATTGTCATCGATCTGTAGATATTTTGGCGTTGTACTTACGTGACACAACCTGATAATGAAACATGGCAGTTGTAGCGGTTTGCACGGGACCGAAGAAATAATGGAAAGTTTACTGCCAATATGCCCAAGGCAATGATGCTTTGCTAGAACTAGCTATGCTGCAGACACTTACAATAAGTCATATTTATTTTAGATTGTAGCTATCACCTTGAACACAAGTCGTTTGAGGTTGTTATTTAGTATAGTATAGCACAGGGGTGTCAAACATACGGCCCGCGGGATGATTTTGTGAAATAAAAACTTATCTGTTTGCTTGAGAAGTCTATCCAGCTATACGTCAATACCTGATGGCTATAGATTTCAATTACTTGCAACCTTAACGTAACTGCTTATATTTTATTGTTTTTCTCTGTTTTTTTCAAGTGAAAATTTCCCGTTTTCTGCATATTTCCTTTTGCATGTTCACACCGGTTTGATCTTTCTAACAGGTATGAACATGCAAAAGTTCAACTACTGTTGATAAAGTTTAACACTAGAACTCCGGGAAAAACATACCTTGAGCTCCAGCGATGTCGATTTC
>JGI24158J21664_10010221_pt1 | contig 12523 bp, 12 predicted proteins | sample Ectturendosymbi3_FD_21664 | JGI IMG/M metagenome (IMG submission 21664) | reverse complement strand
TCCAGTTCCTTTTTGCACTTGAAGCATGGTGCACTTTGCAGTAGGTATATGAGCTTGGGGATTGAGAGGCAGTTTTTCAATATGAAAAATGCTTGATATGAAAAATGTTTTTCAATATGAAAAATGAAAAAAAAAATTCAATATGAAAAATGCCAGCAAATCTCAGTTTGCTGCAATTAATATACTGTGCAGCAAACTCAACTGCATTCTTTGCTGTCTCTATGGTAACTGTGGTTTTTCATCTTTGTGTACACTGTACAAAAATATGTTCGCCATAAGTCTAATGATTCTGTTACCCGTAGCCTCATTGTACTATCATGGCTGTTGCATGTTTTGCACTTCCGAACTTGCAGTACCACTTCTCTCACCCATGTGTGTTCACTTCTTCATCTGCATATCTCTCACCTCTTCAATTGCCACATGCCCTCATTTTTCTTCTTTGCTTTGTGATGTTGTCTTGTGCATGTTTTCTTTATTCTTTATCATTAGCTTTATATGCATTGTACAGCATATGCATTTAATTTTGATTGTTGTTCTTTGTTTTACTACACAGAGTATCATTGTCACTGATGAAACTTATGTATTTTCTGAACAAGACACCTTAACAACACACATTGCGCTAACTTCCAATGAAACTCTACTTAGTGTAAATATTTCAGTACCCCTACATATGCATTACATATATCAAACTACAGACAATGGCCACTGTGCCATAGAAGCTATATAGCTAAGTGATGTTGCCAGAAAGGTATTGCAAAGAACCATTCCTTTTTTCACGTTAAACCTAATCTTGCTTACTTTGGGTGAATGTAGAGTTGATTATTGTGCCTAGCCTATTGTTAAGGTGACTTACTAAAAATATTTAAATTGTGGAACCCTTATCTAAAAGCCAGTGATACATAGTACATACATTGACTAGTGTAGCATATAATTGTAATACTTGTTTTTTGCAGTGATTTTCATAGTAGGGATGCTCTGATATGTTGGACAATGGCTAATGACTTGACAGTAAGTGCATGGAAATTTTTTTTGAACAAATTGTTTACAAATCCAGTTCAAGTGTAACTTGAATTGTCAAGTCAAAAGTTAGTGTGTGGATTAGCTTTTTGAGTTAATAAAAAATGTGCTAACGGTATTATTGCTTGTTATACTTAGTTGTTTAAGCAATCTACATTTTTGCATTCATATGCATTCTGTAAGCATCACTGATAATGTGACTTGATGCAGCCCACAAAAATATGTATGTAAATATGTAGCAAACTAATATTGTCACTTGGGAATCATATCCCTTCTCAGTTTTTCTTTGTATATGAATGAATTCCTTACTTCCTGTGACCACTGTTTCTTATTCTTCATGTCAAAATCAGCCTCCTGGAAACTTTTACCTTAGTTTGCAATTCCACTGTGTTTGAAGTTTTGCCTGCAACACACTGTCAGCACGCAACTCAATGTGGTTCCACTTGTGGTCTAATTTACCTAGTTCTAGGCTATCTGTGTTCAGGGGAAGGTCCAGATTTTGCATTTGGGGAGACGTTTTGCAATGGAAATGTCATGTGATTACATTGCTTTCAGTGTGCTGTGTTCTGGAGGGCTGAAAACCAATAAATAAATGTATGTGTAAATGGACACCATTTTAATAAGGTTGTTGGCAAACAACAATTGTCCCCCTTAGATTTATCAGTACTTGCAATAGTAGCACATCAACTTGTTGCTGGCTATGCAGCAACCATGTACAGGACTAAAAGGCAAGATGGAGCTGTCTTCAGCTGTTTTTGATGAATGCAAGCAATTGCGAAAAGGCCCCCCTTGTCATCCATTGTAAAATGTGAAACTTTTGATGTATTACTAGTACGTGCCCACAGCCATCTTTTCCAAAAGAACGGCACAAACAGAACATGTGCTGATGTGCTGTGAAAACATCTTAAGCGTACGTTTCAGGGGAATGCTGTACCATACGACACAAATAGTAACAATTTTTCTTCAAATTATTAATTATCCAGCGAATGACGTGTGTACAAAGCAAGAACTTCTTCAATAATTTGGGAAGGCAGTCGGTGCTGTTGCCATTGAAGCTGCATTGCATTCAAACCTTGAAAATGGATTTTTCTGTGGCAAATTTTTATAATAAAAGCAGGGTGCGTGTGATTTGGTCACCTATGGATGCACTTGGAATTTGCATAATGGTCTTTAACGTTAGTCCTAGCCTTGACTGGAGCAACGCACCTATTTCGACTAAATTTGTTGCCATTATGTTTCCAACGTTCTTTGAAATTTATTAATGTAATTTTTTATGTTCAACGGCAAGGATTTCGTGAAGTTTTGAAAGTTTTGTGCAAATCATACAGTATTGTTCCCGCTTATACGCCTGTGACGATTTCTGAGCATAACAATAAACCGTACAACCCAGGTGATGAGCACGTTATGGGCTTCACCTAATCGTCACTAAAATCACAAAAAAAAACGTTTTGCACCGAGTTTGAAAGAAAAAGATTAGACCTTCTTGAGGCCGGATTTTTTTTTCTCCAAGGTGACGCTGTTGGATGCGGATGACTTCCTGTGCATTGAGAATGACGAAGTGGGCGAGCTTGGTTATGGATCGCACGGCATAGTGCGCCTTGCTCGCCATCAATCCTTTGGTTGGGTGGCAGTCAAGTGCTTTGCAGTGACAGGGGGTCCGCCTGACAGAAAGGCGTTAGAGAAAAGGTAAACCGTTCTGTTCACGTTAGCATCAGGTGCTGAATAACCAAGATAGATGTATGTAATTGTCGGAATAATGCTTGTGGATTTGCGACCTGCAGGAGTGTCATTGCTAAATCGTTGCACCAACGGCCACATTCTATTTGAGTAGGACGCACTAATAAACAGCCAACGGAAAAGTAAAAAACATTTTTAACGACGGTATACGACTTCATACCTTAGATCGCCGGTTGAGTCCCATTCTGGTATGTCGTGTCCGTTTTGTCCAGGTCCAAGCGCTTCTGCTCTTTGTTCTCGTCAACTTGTAAGTTTAGGTCTCATTCCTTCCTGTCAGTGTATTTCCTCCCGATATGGCATTTAAGCAGCCTGGGTGTCACAATCGCATTGGAAAAGGTTTGCGCGCACTCCACTCGCTGGAGGGGAGTGCATACCTTTCACTCTCAGTTAGGTTTAAGTCATGCTGTATGCAAATTTTTGCTTCAGAACGTTTTGTGATCCACTAATAACAGGTTTGGAATACTCGCTTTGTGCTCTTTTTTGATGGTCAGAAGTGGTCTGCGGGGAGTTATGTTCTCACATTTTGCGCCATTAGCCATATGGCTACTTTCGTAGTGAAAGCTGCAATGTTTACAGTCTTGGGCAGCATTGCGCACGAAAGTTAGTCCGTTGCATCCACCAAACAGAGGTTTGGCCTGGTACCGTTTTTCAAATTTTCGGTGTGACTTGATCGAGTATTAAACCGATTCTACTAAAGCTTGAAAAGCGAGTGCTCTGCAGTCACTCAGCTTGATGCAAGGAATTACCGAAAAGTTTGTTAAGTAATCGAATTTAGCCCAGATGTAGAAATACAATCAAATGCGGATGGCAAAGAATAAAAGGCTGTCCAACTTGCTGTGAATCGCCAAGCGCAAAATGCAAATAACTTCGTTGCTGTCGTATTTAAGCCATTTGTCAGACACATGGCTTCCGCAAAGAAGGAATATTGCTTGTGGAAAAAATTTGGTATGGCACTAGTGTTTTATGCTGATCGAGAACACTCCGTTTGTAGCATAGCGTTACCTTTGGCAGGTAAAATGTAATTGGAACCAGGCCAAATTTCAACTGACTTTTGATGAAAAAGTGCTCATGTCCGAGCGGTAGCTTTTTCAGCTGTTGGTGGTAAATTTCTGCTGCTCGTTTGACGGTGGCTGGCCAGGCATATTTGTTACGGTCGAATGGACAGTTGTGAGAAATAGTCGATTTTTATTTAAAAGCGCAGCAATTACCAAGTTTGAGTTAAAAAGCACTGACACCTAAGTAATGTAAAAGGAGTTTCTGTTAGAGGGCTTAACAAGGTGAGTGTTCTCAAACACAGCAACCTATATTGCGTAAAGTACGTGAAATAGCAAAAGCCCGTTTTCCACGAAGGAAGGTGCGCAAAGTTTGCCTTAAACTTTTCCTGCTCAATTATGAGCAAATTATAATCCACATTTGCTGGTGTTTTCGGCTTTTGCACGATGTTGACGATGCGTGCGATTCACGAAATTTGTCGCTCAGGGTTAAGAAGGAGGTGGCGGTGCTTGTTCGCGCCACCAACGAGAACGTCGTGAAAATCCACGGCTGGGTCAAATGGGCCAGGTCCATGGGACTCGTGATGGAGTTCCTGCCTGCAGGCAGCCTGCGACAGTTCACCTGCGGCACAGCGGCACGACTCTCAGCCAAACTGATCCTTAGGATTGCGACTGAAATCGCTTCCGGGCTCGCGTTCATGCACAACTTACCCGGAGAGAGACGCATCGCACACGGCGACCTCAAGCCGGAAAATATCCTGTTGACCAGGGACTTGCACTGTAAAGTGGCCGATTTCGGCAGCGCCGAGATAATCGCCATGACAGGCTGCACCACCACCACGAACAATTCTAAGAAATCGCGCAAAATCCACGTGACCATGACGTATGCTGCGCCGGAGAGGCTCCGTGATCTCAATATCAGTGTCAAAAAGGAACAGGACACTTACAGCTTCGGCATGCTCTTGTTCGTGCTGCTGACCGGCAAGCTTCCTTACCGCTGCGCCGGTCACGAGCAGGCGTTTCTCGAGTCGATCAAACGCGGCGAGCGCCCAAGTCTCAACCCCGCGGATCACCTCGATCGCAAGTTGGATGACAGCGACGCGCAGATAATGCAACTCCTCATGGACGTGGTGCGCACGTGCTGGCAGCAAGAACCTTGCGACCGACCGAGTATGGTGCTGATTCGAGACGATCTGGAAGAGGCTTTGAATTCCTACAGCGTACATCAAATTTACGAGGACATGTTAGATGTTGTGAAGCATATGTCCACAGAAATCCCATCTCAAAAAAAGCACCACTTTCTTCCGCTCACCGATTTCTCACCGCTGCGTGGACAGTTTATAAAAGGTAGGCAGAAACTTAAAGTTGAAGATTAGACAGCGTCGTTTTGTAGATACGTCGTTGAAGAGTTCTTGATACATGTAGGTTTGGAACTGAACCACTACCAATGCTAACTTAAATTGTAGCGGTAACGCGACCGTGGATTTTCATGTAAACGGGCAAAGTAAGATGAAACCGTGAAAGTGGTCCAAGAAAATTGAGACCCCTTCGGAACGACTCATGTTTCAAAACAGCTGTTGTCGCGTCTTACTGGCCATTGTCATTTATATAACATGGACACGCATGAAATACAACCTTTGCTGCGTGGATGGCAGGTATTTGTAAACTGATGGAAAATGTTTATCTTCATTGAAGGTAAAAGTGTAACTTGTTTTGGATACCTGACACAACGGGACATTTTGGTCTTTGTTGCTTTAACGCAACGGTGCACAACCTGCCGCCGTGCGGTTAAAATATAAGATTTGGCGGCCGTGCTGGCCTACATTGAAGCAAAACAAACGTAAGGAAATCAGTCGACACAATGCGTAAAAATCTGGATGGTGATGTCACAAAGAGCTATAGAATGAATACGCAATGTATGTTTGAATGTGTTCTGTGTTGGTTGGCAGCAGTGTTGCCAACTGGTATATATATATATATATATATGTTTATAAAATTAGAAAAATTTGGTATATTTTCAAAGAGCTTGGTATATAAATTTTTGATTTGGTATATATGAAAAATTTGTCATATATTTGATATATTTTTGTCGGAGATTTTAGTTAATATTTTAAACCAATTTATTTGGTTTATTACAAAGGGGAAACAGATAAACCGATGGTGGTGGTGAAGCTATATAAACAAGTTCAGCGACTTTGCTTTAACATGGGAGTAAGCATGCACGTCAGGTAAGCGGAAAGCGAGATTGGAGGACAGCTGAGAAGTTCTGAAAAAACTGAATTTACCTGTATGGGATTTTAGTCAGCCAGTGCATCCAAATGTGGGAAAGCTGCGTACGAGAGTGCCAGAAGATTTAGCAAAGAGTGACTGACAGAGATTGCATGGCTTGTAAAGCAGTATTCTGCTGGTGCTGTGTATCCCTTTTGCTAATAGTGCAAAAAGAAAATTGCCAGCTATTATAAAGCATAATAATGTCCTTGACCACAAAGGAAATGAGAATGTAGTTGGAGGTGTTGGAAGGTTGAATTTTCCAGTGGTTACTAAATCTGTCACTGCTAAAGCTAAGAAAGTAGAAATTGAGCTTGCAGCATCTCTATGATGTCACTGCTCAACAGCAATCATCCACGTGAAGCAATCAACAGACATTGAAAAAATAACAAAAGATTGTTAACTGTTTGTTACAGATATGAATTTAGTATATATTTGGTATATTTTTAGACTAGATTTGGTATATTCGTTGTAAGAACAGTTGGCAACACTGGTTGGCACTAGGCGCTATCTCATAAATATAACTCGAACTCATTGGCGGCTGCACTTCATATAAATAAAAGCAATGCGGCTGGCAATAGCAAAAAGGTTGTACACCCCTGCTTTAACGTATCGCTGTTGTGGCTGGTTTGCTTTTTCTAGCGCTGTTCGACTTTTTGTCTTCATCGGTAAAAAAGTCTGTAATCATGTGCGGAATATTTGTATTTGCCAGAGGTCATACACAACGAGTTTAACTTGCCCAATGCACAGCAAGTCGCCTTGGACTGCCAAAATGTGAATTTCGTCAACGACGAGGCCGGTACGCTTTGCGCACGTAATATTTATGATGGACCTTGGTGTTGCATTGATGATGTTACAAAAGCGAGAATGCTGGAATGATGCTTCAGTTAAACGGAAATTTAAGTGGTCGGTGAACTTAGCTTCCGTACTCCAGACTTATTTTGTAGTTACTCTTCAGTGAAGAAATATTTTTTATACTTAACTTTTTGTTGAAGAAAAGTAAACCTTTGCAATTCTAACGCGTGCAAAGTACCGTATGTTCCAGTGACAATATTTTGATCAGGGCCTGCACATCTTGCGTTTTACTTCAGTACAGCGCAACTGGCATATTTAGTATTGTTCTGAAAAGTGCATCCGAGTGTCTTTTTTTTAGTAGTCGAAGGATCCAATTTGAAGCGGGTGCGCAGTTATTTTAAATTGTGAATGTCAGGATGTGGAGTTGGTAGTGCTCAATTACTTAAAGTGTTGCTGGATGCATGTAATTTTGCTTAAGGCAATGCGCACGAAATCTAAAACCAGGTTGCTTTTGTGGGTATACAAGTGTTCCCCTTTCCCAAACGTTCGCCTTACTGCAAACGTGGTGGATGATTTGTGGTGACAAAACTCGTATTTTTTTCATGCAGGAAAAATTTTATTCTTTCGAGTTGGAAAAAAAACTTTTTCTTCGCCTGACTAAGAAAAAGCTTTGCGTTGTTTGCTGCAATTGCGTTCTTGGTTGTGAGGCGTAACCGCAACGTCAGTATTAACTGAGGGCGTTGTATTCGTGAAGACACGTAATGAGTTCTTATTCGTTCAGCTGACGACCGCAGATCATCACACGGGTCCTTTACGCAAAGCGACAACTCAGACTGTCAATCGGCGCCACTGTTACGTCACAATGCCTCTTCGCCGCCTTCCCGACACGACGTATCAGGATCATCTTCGATTCCCGAAGCCGAAGAAACCCGGCGGTCATGCGGCTTCTTGCAAGGTGCTCAATGTTGAACAGTCTGTTTTCACCCCTTGTCAAACGCAGTTGGATTTACAGCATACGGGTGTGGACCAACTGAATACACGTGCATTGCTCACACAATGCACGTGGAAGTTTTGCTGCATTGCAAAAATTCCATTCAGCTGTTTGTGCATGCAATTGAACTTAATTCTGTTGCAACGGTTGGTTGCGCACGTGCCTATAAAGCTGGGATTAATACTTGATTCACGAAATGTTGTGTTTTACTTCAGTACAGCGCAACTGGCGCGTTTCATATATTTTAAAAGTGTATTCCTGTTGTTTTTTTTAAATAGTTGAAGGATCCAATTTGAAACGGGTACGCAATTATTCTAAATTGTGAATGTCAGGATATAGAGTTTGTAATGCTCAATTATTTGAAAAGTGTTGTTGCTGTTTACTCAGGCAATGCGCACGAAATCCACAAAAACAGGTCGCTTTTCTGGATATACACGTTTTCCGCTTTCCCAAACTTTCTCCTCTACTGGGAACGTGGCAGTGTGCAGACATTTGAGACCACAATCATTTGAGACCACAATCATTTGAGACCACAATCATTTGAGACCACAATCATTTGAGACCACAATCATTTGAGACCACAATCATTTGAGACCACAATCATTGGAGACCACAATCATTGGAGACCACAATCATTGGAGACCACAATCATTGGAGACCACAATCATTGGAGACCACAATCATTGGAGACCACAATCATTTGAGACCACGACATTTGAGACCTGTTCACTTAAGACCACATTCACATGAGACTTTTTCATGTGAGACCACATTCATTTGAGACCACATTCATTTTACGCGACGTTAAAGTGAAGTTGTTTTTATTTACTGTGTATCACATTTTGATGATCTAACTTTCACTTCTTTGCGGGAGACCTTAAGTTTTTCAAGGCGACTCCCCTCCGTGTCCAGGGGTGAATTACGCTGGGTTGTAAAAACACTCGCACTTACACCAGAGAGGCCAGAAAACCTTCATACCTCGGGCTTGGAAGGGAGCGTTGCAGCTCTGAAATGTCATTTTGTTAGACCAAGTCAGAGAATTATATGTTTTACGTTTCTGCCCGTTCCCTTTATCGAGGTGCCACAATAGTTTCAGTTTTTAACTGAAAAATTAAAGACAAGAAAAAAATGTCTTTGCGTTGGTCGAAACCATCACAGGACAAAATTAAATTTCGTGGCTTTTGAGAAGAGAAATGCAACTGCGTGTGAGCAAAACGTCTGACGCGTGATCCCTACAAATGCGACTGTTTCAGCAGATAACGTTAATTCCGAAGAATAGCAGACTTCGCTAGAAATTTTCAAATGACGATGATCTTGAAACACATTCAGTAAAATTGAAGAAGTCCCCGCATCTTCATTTTTTTCAAAAAATTCGGGAGAGAAACATGTTCTCATTACTTGGCCCAATAGCAATGTGCTATTTCAGACACTGAGTTTTTCTTCGGAATTAACGTTATCTGATAGAACAGCCCAGTTGCGTTCTTGGTTGTAAGGCGTCGCGAAACCTGCAACGTCAGAATTAACTGAACGCGTTGTATTGGTGAAGATACGTGGTGAAATTTTTATTTGTTCAGCTGACGACCGCAGAGCATCAAACGGGTCCTTTACGCAAAGTGACAACTCAAACTGTCAATCGGCGCCACTGTTACGTCACAATGTCTCTTCATCGCCTTCGCGACACGACGTATCAGGATCATCTTCGATTCCTGAAGTTGAAGAAACCCGGCGGTCATGCGGCTTCTTGCAAGGTGCTCAATGTTAAACAGTCTGTTTCCACCCCTTGTCAAACGCAGGTGGATTTACAGGATACGGGTGTGGACCAACTGAATACACGTGCATTGCTCACACAATGCACGTGGAAGTTTTGCTGCATCGCAAAAATTCCATTCAGCTGTTTGTGCATGCAATTGAAATTAATTCTGTTGCAACGGTTGGTTGCGCACGTGCCTATCAATCTGGGATCGATTCCTAGTAGACGGGTGCAAGTAACTACTCCCCGTGACGGCGACAAACAACTGAATCCGTCGGCAAAGTTTTTGAATCTGGGAAATCGATCTCACATAAACACTACGCACCTTCAGCGCTTCAATTCCCGGCCGAGTCACGTCGAGGACTCGAAAGACCGCGACTTTTCCAGCTCTACTTGGTATTAATGGGTGGTGCACGGGGAAAGCACCTGCGGCGCTGCCATTGACTTGCCGCCGAAGTGCTGCTGCTGTTAGTGGCCGCCTGACACCTGCGCAGAGCAAATGCAAGTGGGCGCCCGCAGACCACATACTTGCGTAACTCCGAAGGGGGTGTAGTACAAAACTTCGAAAATAAAAGGTTCTTTCTATGCTTTAACGAATTGATATCGATTTAGGGCTATTTAATTCTATTTGAATAAGAGCTGATGATGTCTACATCGTAGGCGAAATATATACTCTGTCAGATCTTAAAGTGTCTGATTCTTTGCTGAGAAAGGATTTATTTCCATAGACACTGTCATTGAGGCGGTTGATTAAAGCCAAGACGTGAAATCGTTTTTTTACATGCAGCCAAATGTTTTTGGCACGTACAGCGATGCACTGGCTTTGAAGTAAAGAGTTAAACTTAATTACTTGTCCGAACGTTGCGTGTTTTATCGACGCATGGCTGCTTTGTGAAAGTTTGTAACCATGCCAACCACTGCCTGGACTATTTTGTAAATACGGGAGTTTCTGCATTTTGCTCCCGTTGTCGAAGCTTTGTTTTTTCGTGTGATGAGAAAAACTTTTTTCTACGAAAATACGGCGGCTTATTTAGGACAAATATTCATCTTGCAAATCCGGATATTCCCGCATTCCCCACAAACAATATTTTTTCTTTTTTAGCATGTACCGGAAAAAGCTCAAAACACATTAAAAACTAATCAAGCCTTTGTCAGCGGTAGTTAATATATCAATATTTAACATACGAAAAATCTTGCAGCCACTTTACGAAATAAATGGTTAATTGCGAATTCTTTCAGATCCGGCCACGGTTTTAAAGAAATCGCTTGAAGTTTCTCAGTTCCTGCTTGAGTACAGAATGCGCGTCGAGACGGGCAAGTGGGTCGAAGCACGAGAGCTACAGAGCGCCGTGGCGTCGTTTATCGAGCACGTGCTCCACACCCCGCCCGAAGTTGTCCGAAATTGCGCCGCGAATCTCCAGGAGCAGGAAAAGCATCTGGAATCGATCGCTCTGTTCGACGCCGCTGCTTTTCTCAGTCGGAACGCCGGAGATCATGTTGCTGAGCTGAAGAGGATCAGGTACTGCATCGAAGGCATGAACGACGCCAACAAGACGGTGGTCTTCGCCGACCCGGGAGCGAAAACGATCGTCCGGGATCACGTGATCCCGATGATGCGTGACCACCTGCGTCGCATGAGAGGTTTTGCCGTTGATAGACGGATCAAATGTCTCGAGGTGGTGTTAGCCCTTCACTGTATCGAGAGGAGCGAAGAGCGGGCGGAAGAGTGGGAGGAGGCGGGCCAGACCCTTGCTGTTGCCATAAAGAGCATGGATGACGTGTTCGGGAGTGACGCCACAAGGTATCGGATATACGGGTCGCTTCTGAACAACCTCGGTCACGTGCAGGAGCGCAGATCGCAATTATGGGATGCGGCCTCGCTCTACCGTCGCGCCGTGCAAGCGCATAAGCTCGCTACCAATCACAGGAGCAGGGAGGAGCGGCGTCAGCGGATCGAGGAGAGCAGGAGCAATTTGACATTAGTCCAGGAGAGGCTTGCTGTAACGTCGGAGTGATTTTTGCGTGATGTTTTGTAATGGAGTTTTGCACACGTTTCTGCTGTAGACGTGCTTCAGCAATCATGTTTACTGGTTTTAGTTTAGTTTTGCAATTACTTCAGTTATCCGATACAACTGATCTCGAAGGGGTTTGCGGCAAATCTTGCTGCCTTTGTTTTTAAATCGCGTTTTGCTATGTAGCCATTCGTAGATGAGTTATTCTCATCGCTAGTTTGGATACGGCGTCGGTAGCACGTAGGACTTCAGCCTTCCCCAACGAAATCACAACTCCAATCTACAGACGGGTTTTGATCAATCAGATGCTTTTACGTCGTTTATACTTCCGCGCGTATCAACTCTCAGTCTTTCGCTGCTAAGCTTTTCCTCAACCATAGCTCAGCCAGCTGGCCACTGTGGTCAGTTGACACTTGATGGGTAGACTAAAATCGTTTGTCGTTGTTTCGACTTTATCGCGGTCCGTTTGTTTTTATAAGACTATTCTTCATCAAACAAAAGAACGAAAATTGTTTACTACCGATAAACCTCAAGCCATTTTATTCGTACTAGCAATGTAGCCGCCATTGTGCTCAAGCGGTGATGATCCAGATTGAAACTGCTCACCGTAAGTTATTTGGAAGATACTTGCCGATGATAATAGCAATCTAAAAACGTAAAAATGTTACTATAGTAGGTACAGTTGGGCCTGTCAAGTGAAAGACCTTGCCGGACTGTGAGAAGAACTACGCTGGTCGCATCATTGTGATTAGTTTCGTCTTGGACCAAACCAACCGTCGCCAGAAAGTCGTCAACAGAGGGCTTTACGTTCGTGCAGGGGGGATTGACATTCAAATTTGACAAAAATTCCACTAATTTATAGTGCTTCATATTTTCAATTTGGGGGGCTTGGAGCTTTGTTTGGGGGGGGGGTTAAGCCCACTCGTGGCGACGGGACTGGACCAAACGTTGACGAAAGTCT
>JGI24158J21664_10010219_pt1 | contig 12525 bp, 10 predicted proteins | sample Ectturendosymbi3_FD_21664 | JGI IMG/M metagenome (IMG submission 21664) | reverse complement strand
TTTTTTTCTATCGGCAGCCGCCAAGGCCGTTCGAACTCTGGACCTCCTGACTACGAAAGGGCTTGCCACAATGCCAAGAAGGGAACCGTTAATTTTTCAATGCAATGAATCTTTGAAGTATGAAGAAGATGGACTGAATGCTTCTCCTGAAAATTAGCCGTGTAATTGCTATAACCTTATCAACATTGGGTTGATTTACGCAAACAAAGCAATACATCCTTGTTCAACTACACTTGTGGTTCATATTGCTTATATAAAACCTTAGGATTAGGTCTTGTGTCTGAGCTGTTAGTTACTTTGACAGTGCATAAGCACTTTGAATTTGGTTTAATTAACAACGCTGATGGAGAATTCAGTACGTTGTTTTGGATTTTAATATGAGAGCAGCAAACAAAAAATTGCAAAAATTCAGCAAACAGAGTTGTATTCATTGCATGTTTTGTTTAAAAAGTTAGTACGACACTCTTCATTATTCTTAATTTCCGTATGTAGTAAACCGGATCTCAACTCTCAACTTTTGCCTCGCTGCAGAGGATTTGTTGATACCAGGGCCGCAACCAGCTGATATTTTTGGTGGAGCAAAAACATTGTAACTTGTACTATTTTCGGGGGTGGGGCAAAACGATTGTAACTTGTACCTAACAAATAAACATGTTTTTGAAAATTTCGGGGGGAAATTGCCCGGGTTACCCCCCAGTTGCTGGCCTTGCTGATACAGTTCGTGCAAGGCCTATCCGCAACCAGCAATAACGGAGTGCAGTTGTTTCAAACAAACTTTCTGTGAATACGTGAAAAATTAGATTAGGCGAACACGCAAGCAGTAAAGCTGCCTTGGCTTATTCCGTAAGATTACCTGCAGTAAAGATACACAAACACTAAAAGACGTGCTTCTGCAGCGGTGTAACGGCCCACCCGGCTGCTTTCGCAGTGAATGCTGCACTGGTGGCGAGTCAGTGGCGCAGCACCTCGCCTGAGCGGTTTCTTTGCACCCACCCATTAACGCCAAGCACTAGACTGGACAGGCCGCAACAGCCGCAAGTACCGTTTTTCAAGTCTTCGGTATGACCCTACCGGGAATCGAAATCAGCCTAATAGCTTTGATGGCGCGTAATCAACAAACTGCACCACTTAGCACTTAGCACTACAAACGATATTTAACATGACAAAAAGCTTGCATCAAACTTACTGCATCTTTTGTGCTTTGTATCAGATTATCGCTTTTATTTGCAAACCGTGTTTGCAATGCAAAGCCATAAAAGGTATGAATTGCACCACCATCAAAACAGTTCAAGATTTTGTGGACAATTGTGCTTTACCCATAATAGCAAATATGGCCCTGCTGATGAAATTTTAGGTGATGCCTTCGTTTGGTTTTAACTTGTGGCATAAGTGAGATACCAACACTGCAAATCGCTTCTGCTCAACAAAGCCTCAATGTTTATTGTTACCGGGGTTGTCGAGGTGACGAAGCTAGGTTTGCGTTGTCTTACAGCGTTATTTTTCAATGCAATGAATGAACAAAGTATTTGCTCATGTAACGGATAAAACGACACGTTTGTTTTGCTAAAATATTTTTGAAAGATATACGTAAACATTCTTCAAATATTCTTCACTTCGAAATCTGGTTTGCTTCTGGTAGTTTTCACAAAGATTTCGAAAGTTGTTTGTATTACGTCATTACTAGGGCAACCAATTCTTTGACCTAAAAACTTGAAATTTTGACTTTAGTTTGACCTACAAATTTTCTGCGTTTGCAACTGCAAAATAATTCAGCCTTAGGTGTTGAGGTTAATCCAGAAGTGTATCCATGCACTCTATAAGCTTCGAAATTAAAAAAAAAATTGGTTATTTAACTTCGGGGACGATATACTGATAAGCACATTAATAACTACAGTAGAGTCAAACCTGAGAACATGATAAAGCTGAAATACTATATGCATAATGGATTGAGCATTTACCAAAACAATTACCGTAAGACCACATTTCTCGCCTACCGTGCCAATCCTACATAATATTCAATCGTCCAATGGTGGACAAAACAGCATTATTATGTCAGAAATCGCAATAAACCCACTATTATTACAGAATTGCAACTAAACGTGCAAAAGCGTATCAATATAAGTTGTTGTAGTTTCAATAAAATAACGATATCAAAAAAACTTTGACCTTACCATAAATTTTGACCTAATGACAAATTTTGACTTTTTTCGACCTAATAACTTAGATTCCCTCATGGCATCAGGGTGAAATTTGGTTTGTGAACGTTTCATAAACTTTAGAAACGGCACAAACAAATTGACTTTATTGACTTTTGGTTGCCCTAGCCATTACATTTATTCTGCACTGCAATGGTTAAAGTTTTCAGAAGTTTCATAGAGTGTGTCAAATATTCCACGCTTCCAGCAATTGACCAAGTTATTTAAAATTTTTTGTCAAGTAATTATAATGTTTGCGATTAAGTATTGAAAACATTTCAGAAAGTTGCGCAACAACCAACAAAACTGAGTGTTACCATGTGCTTCTTGTAGGCTTCGTTTTAGTCTAATTTTCTTGCAAAATATATTTTAGCAATCCGTGCCACTCGAATGACAATGGTGATATGCGCACTTCTCAACTCGACAGACTAAGACGATGCTCGTTTGGAGCGCTTTGATTTGAAAAATGATATTAATGAGCTTTGCAGTCTCATGTTTGGCGTTGATGGATGGGTGCAAGTGATAGCTTCACGCGTGTTGCTGCATTGTTGCTGCACGTCTGCAACATTTGGTATATGATTAAACACTGCTTGCTTCACTGAGTAGGCCGTCTCCACTCTGTTTGTTATTTTGCCATAATGTGTTTCCAAGCCAGAACAAAAGCAACAGAACAATCGTGAAATTAAATCAAGCTGTTGCATTCTCAGAAGCTATACAATGGAAACCTCTCGGTTCTACAACAGCGGCAAGTTTTTTCCAACGTCGCAATGGAAAAAGGGAGCATTTGTTGTAAGCTAGCTCAATATAAAAGTTAGTAGTCTCGTTAACTTGAGCTGCACACATAAAACGCAACTTTGTCCACATTAGCGAGTTATTTAGGTGCAGTTGCTTTTACCCTAGAGCAGCTATGTCCAACCCGAATGGCTCACTGAGCCAAATATTCTGTCACTATCTTAACCAGGGCCGCACGCTGAAGGACATATTAATGAGGGCCGCACTTTGAATGAATTACTTTGATCTTAGCAAATTAAATTTAGCTTAACCTAATGTACTGAAAGCGTTCGAATCCTGACTGCAATGGTAACAGACGTGAAAAGCGGCACTGAGGACTCCTGCATCAAAAATTACTAATTCAAGATTATCAAAATAAGGACAGATTGTCAGTATGCAGGATACTTTTGCTACAGAAAAAAACTAAACTGGGCCGCAAAAAAACTTTGCCTGGGCCGCGGGCTGGACATAGCTGCCCTAGAGCTTTCCTACAAGCTTGCGTGGTTTGCATAGTTTTTGTGAATAAATGTCTTTTAACTGAAAAAAATGTTGCAAATATTTGTCAAAACAACTGCCACATTTTTTCATGTTACATTGGTCTTTATCTCATTTGGAAAGCAAAATTACACTTACTTTTTTGTTAGCAGCCAATTTTTAGGTTACAGCTTGCAGCAAATACAGTATACTCTTCATTTTCCGAAATACTTGCTACGGCGAAAATGTTGTTATTGTCGCAACCAATATTTATGTTCAGCTGAAGAAAGTTCAAACTTTTAAACATGATGTCTTTCAGTCCAAACACCATCACCTATAAGCACATTATTTTTAACGTTTGAGTAGGCTTCAACTGTTTGTGTCCAGGTTTTCATCTATGATTACTGTGTTCGAACTCTTTAGTGACTGCCTCTTACAGGCATGAATTTTATTTTTGCTCCCGAAAACACCAATATATACAAAAATCAAGTTCTATACCTCATCAAATGAAACAAACTGAAGAGAGGCTAAAAGCTAAAGTGCANAAAAGTATTTGCAAAATTTCCAGCGTATGACTTCAAGACAGATGTCAAAAATGTATTTGGCAATGTGCAGTCTTGCAGCGTTGCAGGTCATAGGTGAAGGGCAACCTAGTCTTGGTCGTCCCTCAGTACCGTGTGCAAAACAATCTCCTTGATGATGGAGTGTTTGCATGAGCAACTGCGCAAAAAGAGCACTTATCAAATGTTAATATTTAAAGATCAACAGTCAAGCGATACAACTATTTTGCTCTGTCATTTTGCTGCATTTCTACATACGCTAACTTGTGATCCTGATCAGTAAAGTCAAACTTTTGTCAGCTTTTTCCTTTAGCATTTTTCAACAAAAGTTCCAAGCACAGACGGACGTTTGCATATTGCGGAAATGAAAGTTCACTTCATACATTTTGTGGAGATAGTTCTGATAAAGTTTACTTTTCAATCTTACACGCGAAGGAAATTTTTGTGAACAACAATTTGCTACTTTTTCAGGATGCCTTTCAACATGCTTTCTTGTCCTTTGCATTTTTTCGACATCCTGAGTTACCTTGCAAGGCTATTGTATGCGTACCAAACAGAAACGGCAGTTAGTTGTTTAGAAATTAAAAGACTCCATTGTGCAAGCGTTTACGACACTCTGAAGTTTATCTCAAGTTTTATTAACACTTTACCTTCAGGTTTACATCGTAGGCGTAACCTATCGTTTGTGGCTGTGACACTTGAGCTAATAACTAAGCGATGAAGTACACAGTTATCATTTTTGCCTTGTGTGTTTGGATGGTGGAGGTAAGTTTCTAGAGTTATTTACATGAAAATACAAAGTTAAATTTGAACATTGAAACAATAGATTAACCTTTCAAATATATTTAAGTCTTGATTTTATTGTTTCGTTGGCAAGAAAACTGGGGCAAACAAAAACAACCACTTATAAACAGGACTTCTCATTGCATTGAAGGACAAAAACATAAGGTTCGTTATCTCTCCTTAAACATGCTGCTAATGTTGAAATCTTCGTAGTTGATTTTCATGCTTCTGACAATGATGTTACAACCACTATGTAACGTCTAGATTTTTAATAATATGTAACGTCTAGATTTTTCGCTAGAGCATTTTCTTCGGATTTTTCGACGTTGTAAAAACTAATAAAGCAATGCTACAGTTGGTGTTAATCATTTCAGCATGCATGATTGGCTAAATTCTGTGCATTCATTTTTCAAAGATTATTTTCATCTCTGCAGTTATTTCATCGAAAATTAGTTTATAAAAATTGCCCAAGCAAGATGTCTTTGAAACTAGCTTGAAGTTGTGATTTATCAATAGCTTTATTTTGGGATTTACTCTACAGGCCAAGTTTGTCCAAAACCTTCGCGTTTCTGGAGCTACTGGTCGAGTTTTAAAAAATGGTGAGTTATTGAGCGATTCATCATCATGATCAACTTAGGATATTAGCATCTGAAAAGCTCATGTAATTTTGTTTACAACAGTGCAAACAGCAAGAGGAGGAGTTGAAAATGAACACGCCCCAGAAGACAAAGATATCTTTGAGATAAATGGTGGTAAGGGAAAGGCGTGAAACCTGGTCTAATAATTTCATGAAGAAGATACTTTTGTACATAAGTGAGCATGGATCCTATCCAAACTGATATTGACAAAAGAGAGAAAAATGGTGTGAAAACTAGCCTAACAACTTTGATGAGGAAGACACGCTTGTAATGTATCTAGGTCAACAAGCGTATTATTAACAATGATTAAATCCTGATGGCATCTTTTATGTTTCTTTTGGCTTAACTCTTCTATTTATGCCAAACAGAAAAAGCATACCGAGTCGGTGCAATATCAGAGTAGGAGATGATTTCAGCAGGTTTGACATAAATGCACAGCTTTTGGGGTGACTCAAAATATACTAGGGCTTGTTCACGTTATCTCTCGCGATATACTGTAACGTATTACAGTTCTTGGCTTCCTCACTTAAGCTTCTCCTCTCTTATATAATCTTACTGAAAACGTATACATCACTTTGCTTGATAAGGCTTAGTGCCGTGTTTCTCAACCTTTTTACGTATACGTGGCCCAAACAAGTTTTGGTAAAAATTACATGGTCCATTGCCATGTTGGCATAAGCAATGTTTTGTACGCATAATCAAACACACATTATTCTCAAGTAGCGAAATTATTCCTGTATGCATTTCAGTGAGAATCTTGCTGCTGAACACAAGCAATGTGTTGCTACGCTGTAGTGATAAGACGTCTAAGATGTCTGTGTTCCTACATATTTCATTTCCAACTCCGTGGTCCACAAATTGATAAACACTGACATAGAGTTTTTAGTTTATCCTATGAAACGTTTGATGAGCAAGTGATCTGTAATCTTTAAAACGTCTGATCTCTTGGGAAATCTGTTTATTGAAATCTTGCTCAATTGCGCTTGCTAAAACACCAATACTGGTTGACAAACGCATTCCAGCAGGTATAATGTTCAGAATTTACCTTAAACATTTAATGTCGTGCTGCAGATTCACAACTTCGAGATGGCGACATCGTTTCTTCCAACACAAAAAACACTCTGGTCGATGAATCTAAGCATTGGGACACTCTCATTATTCCAGTACAATATGACACAACTTTGAACTTGGAGGTAATTCTGTAAGCAGGCAACATTCACTTTGATATTACTATTGGTATTGCTTTGGTACATGCTAAACCTGAGCGCTTTAGAATGGTTTCAAAGAGATCTTACTTCTTGCAAAAGATATTTCTCGGTATGATATTGCCTAGGTATGGGGCGCCGTTCGTAAAAAATCGTATCAGACCACATTTAGCACATAAAACTACTAATTAAGATGGGTTTAAATTAATCGGAACAGATTTAGCTAAATCAGAACAGATCTAGCAACAACGTGGAAATGAATTGGGTTACGGTAGGGATGTAAACTTAAATACACAGTGGTCCAAAATTTTAAACTAAGAAAAAAACACGGACCAACATCGATATTTATCGAAAAAATCTTTTGCCAGACGTAACAATGAACCTTTTCATATGAACTCAATTGAGTTTTGTTTATACATTCAATGCCTATAATACCAACGGGCCAGGTCTATTAACCGTTTGGTATTGCTTCGAGGGCCGAATACAATCAAACTGCGGTCCAAATTTGTCCCAAGGGCCAGAGTAGCAGTGTAACTGAAGCTTTTACTCTCGCTATTGTGGAATTCATCGACCACTCAAACATCGATAGTAGTGTGCTGCTGAAAAGGTGCAGAAAGGCTCAAGCATTTGCATGAGGTACTCAGCTAATATGCCCACCACTAACTACGGGCCGGAAAATGCTTTCAAAACTATTTTTAATTGGCAGCAGTAATACCTCGCTTACTTTCATTATCTCCAAATTTTCAGGCTATAGCCGCCATTGAGGAAGCACGAAGGGAATATGAGATGAGGACCTGCATCAGTTTTGTAGATCGAACTACCGAAAGCAACTACATCCATTTTGGTCCTTATAGTGGGTAAGTCAAACTTGGCAACACGCATGTTCGTCTCATGCGCAAGACGTAAAAATAAATGAATTGAACAGTAAGCACGCAATGAAAACATTTTACGAAAAATTACATCTGTTGCGTGAACCCTTTCATTTTAAAATAAAACAGGCTGATGTGACCTAATGAAGGTTTCATTAAACTTATTTGTCGAGTCCGCATTCAGCGAAGGATCAAGCGACATTCAAAAAATGAAACAACATGCACGATGTCAAGAGGGCAGTGACTGCTGAGCAAAACCGGACGAGCAAAGAACCAACGCCACGTCGAAAACAATCAACGAATGCCAAATAATCAGCGGCGCGCAGCCAAAATGCACTCGCGCGCGTGACAACCCAAGAAAACCCCATAACGCCAAATAGGACACTGGCAATCCAATAAACTTCAAAATTTATGTTTTTTTTCAGAATCTATTTTTATTTGTTCATTACCTGCGGTGCTTAGATCTGCCCCACTCCTGTTTGTAAGTCATGCTGTAACGCCTAATGTGTAAACCGAGTTTGTGTGATTAGTAAAAGTAGGATCTAAGGCGGCCACAAACGGCGTTTGTCCATTGAAAAAGTATTATTTTTTAGAAAAATGTTATTTTTGAGACGCAAAAGAATTACTAAATTTACTGCGTTGTTAAGGTTGAAATAAATGTGTTTCTTTTCTTTTTCTTCTTTCTTTTTTCTTCTATTTAGGTTTGGAAAGCTTGCTGAACGTAAAGCTTTTTTTGAAGTGTATAAAGATGGTACTTCAAAAAAACCCGATTTTTTTGTTTTTTCTAAATTATACCAGAAGACAAGCACACATACATGTCAAAACCTTTATTTAATGAGTCAGTTAAATTAAAATAATGTCCAACAGGTCCACCCACACGTTGCATACGGTCTTTCAATCAAATGATAGCCCGTTTTTATCATTCATACAGGTTAATTTAGGACTGCAAAGGGTTTCGAAGTTGATATGTTGGCTCGCAAGGCCTTACTGACGTCGGGTTTTGCTTTCAAGATGGGTTACCTGTTCTTTCTCAAACTTTGCTTTTGCGAAAAAAGGTGATTGAAGTACTGCACAATGGGCTCATGACTAATTCAAAATGAAGTAGAATGACAACTAATGCAATACTTCCTTTCCTTCTTTTTCAATTTTATGAATGGATATTCTCAACGAAAATTATCAGTGATACTTGACTGTTCTCTCTCTAATTTCAGACCTTCAAGTCGCACACGACGTCGACATCTAACCTTTGCATCAAAAATTATCTTAGTGCTACAAACGAACTGTTGCCTACCGTCATTCAGCAGCCTTGAATGTCTCATCTAAAACTTGTGTGCGCGCAGAAGCTTCTCCTACCCAGGAGAAAAAGCAGAACACCTCGTACCGCAGGATGTTCATAAAAGACGATTAAACTGTTTCAAATATATTGTATTTCTCATTTCTGTATTGTTGTTAAAACGTTTGCAGCTCGCCTAAAAAAAAAACAATAATTTCACACAACAAATTTTGTATATATCAAAAGAATGAAAAAGTTGTCGCCGGTTAACAACCTAAACACTGCTGACAGCTTACAATAGCACCGGATCATTAAAAATATCAGCGATTAACAGACTTATTCCCATGAATCCATATTCTTGCCAAATTGGGAGTTAGTTTTATATAAACATTCAGTCATTTATTCATTTTCATACCAGCTTTTCTGCTCAGGAAGGTCGCAGGGGTAGCAGTCCTATAAGGACTCGAATACCTCAAAAGCAGTAAAATTTCAAATAGGTCTGATGGCTCCACACCAAGATGCAAAGAAGCAAAGCCGGATGTAATCACACCACCTGGTTCTGGAGTGACATCTGGGCCACTTACGTGTACGACACATATTTGATATAGCGGCGAAAGCTGGCGGAAAAAAATAGTTAAAATGTAATGAGGAAAAATTAAGGGGAATGTGACGGATTTTTAAAGATGGTTTAGCGAAAAAGCGCGAAAGAGAGCTGGCAACACTGCAAGGAACCCTCTTATCTTGAAGGCTCAAGTCGGATTTCATCGCAACCTGCAACCTTCCCAGCGTTCAGTGTTTTGAGAGCTAGGAAGACTTTGTCTGCAGTGATGGTATTTTTCTTCCTCAAATGTACCTCGTGAGTGTCCGATGATAGTGACCGGGTTCAAAAGATCTTTGAAATACTCCATCGTCCAAGGATGTCCTCCTCATTACTGCGTAAGACACCATTTTGGTCAACGTGGTCTCCATTTGTGGATAGCTGATGGGGAGACCATCGCGAATTTTTCGAACGGACCCCTTGGACTACGGTTGTCAGTTACCAGCGCACTGACGGATGCTCGATGAGCTTGATTAATACTGCGTATTTCATGCTAGTAGCTGCCCAAATCATAACGTTGGACAGATCGGTGGCGCCATTCACAACAACGTTTACGACAGGGGTTCTCAACCGGGGGGGAATTCCTCACCAGAGGAGAATTTTGTATTTGCAAGGGGGGAATTTTGTATTAGGCTAAAGAGCTTATCACTTGTGAAGAGTTTAGTTTCTCTTCTTAGTGTAATGATGTAAAAGTGTTCTTTACAAACTAAATTTCCAAAGGGATGATTTTGTCTGTGAATAACGGTTAAAGGGGTGCACGGGATAAAAAAAGGTGAAGAACCTCTGATTTACGATATCAGGGAGTACCATGTGGGAAGGCATTGCTGCGGACACATTTGTATAGGAGAGGCCTTGCATTGCGTCTACTACACGCGCAGTCATGCGGCAATCCATACCTGAAAATGACAGGCTTTGTATTACGTTAAAATTTTCTTAACTAGCCAGGGTTAACGGCGTTGTTGGTCGCTTTTCTGCCACAAACATCTTTATTCTGTAGTCGATTTGCTGCAAAATTATAATCTTTCAAAAGGGCATTCACTTCAAAGATGAAACTTATGTCCGACATGCCCTTTTCCGTTTTTCATCGTGAGAAATTACTTGTTTTTCTATACTGTACTTGGGTTTTTCAGCTTCAACTCTCTCAATTCTACAAATTGCCATCAATGACAAAGCAAGAAATCCGCGAATTTGATTGTCTGGAATAGGAGCATTTCTCATACATCACTTACTTAAATTTGAAAATCCGTAACGGCTATACCACGTCAGTTTTCATTATTTGAGGAGTGATTGCAGGTGATGTTGTATTATTCAGGTGTTATTCATCTGTTGGAATGGTCGGAGGACCTCAAACCGTGTCGATTGGCAACGGTTGTGAAAGAATGTCTACAGTGCAGCATGAGATAATGCACGCTCTTGGGATCTATCACGAACAATCGAGAACTGATCGAGATGATTACGTCACTATCGAGCTACAGAATGTGGATTCAGGTTGTTACTGTGTTTCTTTGCATGCTATTGTTCTTCTATGAATGCTAAAATGATTAAACTTCCTTTACAAATTTTTGTTCAAGGAAAGGAACATAACTTCAACACCTACAGCTACGACATTGTCGACGATCGACGCGTTCCTTACGACTTCAACTCGGTCATGCACTACGGCGACACCTCTTTTTCGTGAGTTGCGAAACGTGCAGTTAATGAAGTGCGATTGTGTGCTTTTATTTTTAACAAAGAGTCCCGTGCTTCATGGCACTTTGAAAGAGCAAGACATTCACTTTTGCGCGTGCGAACTTCAGAACTCTGTTAAACATCTGTCCACCGCAATGTACAGATCAAATGGCGAGCCAACAATTGTAACAAAAGATCCGAAGTTTCAAGACGTCATTGGGCAGCGCAGAACATTCAGCGAAGGCGACGTTACCAAAATCAGTCGCATGTACCATTGCAGTAAGTGAGCCTCAATTTAATTAACAGCATCAATAAATACAGTAGTTTCTTAGCAAAAACGATCATTCTTGAACCTTTGAAACAGCTGGTTTTGAACTGAGTCTGTGAACAAGTGGAAACCTCATCAATGTTTCACTAAATTAAATTGTGTCAGGTGCAAGACATAATTTCAATTTTCCTGAAAGGGGAAATTTGCCTCACTAAACTTTATGTAACCATATTCCTTTTCCATTACCTTGACGATCAACAATTCAGTCAAAGCGATTTTTCGTGATTTGGTCTTCGCTAATGCAAGGAACATTAATTAATTTCCTACATTTACAATACGTTGCAAACAACCGTGTTATAAAGTAAACATTTTGTTTCTTGATGTCAACATGCATTTGTGTCTCTGTCTAGTCAGAAGCACGTATGTAAACAACGCAAGTGGTAACAACTTTCCAAAGTTCTGTTCAATTACTGCTTGGCGCTTTGCAGCCGAGCCACTACGGGTATCATACAGTTGCAACTTCGAGGAAGATGCTGTGTGTGGCTACGTGCAGGACACCACTGACCAGGCTGACTGGGGTACACACAACGTTGCTGCTGGAGATACTTCGTCCAGTGCACCACTTCCCAACACCGATGGATCGAGTGGAGAGGCTGGAGAGGGCGAGTTTTGTAGTTTTGATCAACAACTGTAGCTAATTGCATCTAGTAGTAACCAAGTGCAGCTGTGAATCACACTAATATGGTCCCATGCAACGCTTATGCTCAAAGTTTGTATTTCTATCTTATCTCGAATTTGAATGCATTGTATTGTACTGAGTAACGTCTTCAATCCCGCACGCAAGGCGCTTGAATTGAAGCATGCATCGCAGTACAGTAACATTGAAAACCCAAATACATGAAGAAAGACGAGGATACATACATGGCGGCACTAGAGAGTATACGCTTGATGGCGCAAATACATTTACTATGATGATACACAAGCTTTTGAGACATACGCATGAATGACGTCATCGTGCTTATTATAATGTAGTACTGCGATGACTTCCAAGTACATTGATTTATAAAATGCATGAGGGAGTGGGAGGCTGCGAAGAACCAAGGGTCATCTAGGCTGCAGACTTCCCAAGGGCGAAACTGCTTATTTTGTGAAGGGAACAGTGCATAATAGTTAGTAAAAGTCTTTTGCTCTGGGTATAAAATGTAATATGGGTAATGCGGTTA
>JGI24158J21664_10010218_pt1 | contig 12526 bp, 8 predicted proteins | sample Ectturendosymbi3_FD_21664 | JGI IMG/M metagenome (IMG submission 21664) | reverse complement strand
GATCACAGGCGAGTTGTGATCTGCATTTCATACACACAGTAAGATGAGGCAGTTTTCTTGTACGACATAAAGTTTGCGCCAGCGCGTCTGCCAAAAGGAGCGACATGACATGGCCTGCTTTAGGACTTTCAGCGAATTGACAGCGCTCTATTCCCCTGGCTGAATGTAATTGGCATCAAATGAGATTATATCCTCTTCACGGAAAACGAAGGAACTTGCGTCGCCCCAATGGCTGTTGCGCCAGAGCGCACATATCCTTTTGGCGGGCGATTTTGAAACGTAGCGTTTTGGCACTGCTTTTTTCTGCGCTGTAGCCAGAAGCACCGAGGTTATCAAGCTAGTTTCACTCAGTAATGTTCTGTCCAGGGTAAGGAATGTTTGAAAAATAATCGCGTCTTCAGTAAGTGTTCTCAAAAATGAAATACTCTTAGACGGAAAACGTTGTGAATCGTTTTAGGCAAATGAAAGGTAACGTGAATCGGCAAATGAAAGGTAACGTGAGCTACTGCAGTGCAACTAATTTCATTAAAAAGTAATTTTTCTAAATAAAATTATGCTTCTAAAGACTGTAGCGAGATTTTTCAAAATGTGATGTCTGCTTAACGGACATTAACGTTTTAGTTTTTTAAGTAGTCCTGCAATGAAGCTGTGAAGCATTGTCAGTTGAATAGATTTTGCAAAGGTTACACTGTAATAGATCAGCTTCATTTCGAACGGAATGATTACGAATAGTAACTTTACATAGCATGCACTTCAATTTTTCGACTGTGCTGCTGCCGAGGTGTGACCTGGCAGCAATCCAGCCACTGCAAGCTCAGAGTAGTGGACCGATCACGAGATCTTTCTATCGAATTGTAACTAGACATCCACTGCGCCATGTTCTTGATTGGTTCTGCATAATCAATTACGTTTCAATAGCCGCTACTAAAAAGCATACTTTCTTTTATTTTGCGCATAGGGAAGGTTTTATTTATGCATGCTGCTGTGCTGGGGATGCCACAGTCAAATTTATGTGATGTAATTTTCGTTTAAAATACCCTTCGGAGTAAAACTGTTTTAACTTGTCAAAAAGTTTGGAGAGTAAATATTTACTTGACAAACTTTTCCTTTACCATTTATCCTATGGGTCAAGTTGGTATGTTGCAAAACTATAATTGAAAATTTCACTTCTTTTCAACAGGTTTCGCCATGAAAAGCATCAGCGAACGGAACGAAATCTGTTACCGAGCCGGATAAAAACGTACCTGCCTGTTCATTACACAAACCAAGGCAGCCCTGCTCATTTTTTTACAAATTTGACATGTCATCCTTCACAAATTAAATCTTCTTCTCATAATTAATTTATGCAAACACACAAACAAATGTCCAATATTTCCTGATTATACATTTCCACTTACATTTCTCATAAATATACAAGGTGGTCCTATTTACCCCAACATTTCGTTGACTGCAATTAAAACTGAGTAAATTGTGAAATGCGCCTTTTCCATAATATTGACATTTTTTAAGTTTTTTATTTTTTTCTTTCAACCACCCAATTATAAAGAGAGTACGTGAACTCTCATATTGCCCGATCCAGTCTTTCCTGTGGTAGGGTGTAGCATATTATCCGCCTATACTAACGGGTACATACACCCGTTTGGTTTGAAGTGCAGGGATATTCGTCTTTGGAAAAAGTACCTTCAACAAAACTGCTTTTCCTTTTGAGATGCCGTTTGATGTTTTACTACGTAAAACCATTATTATTGTGCAAATTATGCCTTTCATATGCAACAGCATAATGGCTTTTTACAATCAGGGACCAACATAATATCTTTTGTTCCCCCAATATTTTGTGATAAAAAATAATGTAGTTGTACAATTTCATGGTCACATTGATGTTGGAAACGTTTCCCCAGCGTAAAGCCAGGGAATAAATAAGGAAAGTGAACATTATCACTGGATTATCTGTAGAGACAGTGGCGTAGCAAGGGGCAGGGGCAGGACCCCGTGTGGCACCTTCTAGGGGGCGGCACTTTGTTGATAAAAACTAAATTTTTGGAAGTAGTTTAAAGGTTCTATCTCTTCTTTCTTATTTTAGATAAAGTTTTAAAACTCTTTTCAGTTTTTGTGTTGGAAAGTCCTAGACTGGTAGGCTAGCCTAAGAAACAAGACATGTGGCTGTATAGTGAGCAAATTGATGAAATGTTTACTCAGAAGTCTGGGTCAAATCCAATGTGCTGAAGTGCCCCAGTGTTTGTCTTAAAATCAGGCTCTTTTAACACGCTTATTTGGGCGGCAATTGTGCCCCAGTCCCTACACCTTCCTCTCCAACCAAAACCTATACCCCCATCCCAGTCAAAAGTCCTTTGAACTAAGGAAAGAGATGATATTTGACCCCAGACTAGCAAACATTACTGCTCCGGTTGTTTGCGGTTTATTTGGCCCCTCCTCTCAAAATCTGGTATGAAAGGCCCTGCATGAAATCTCGGTAAATAGTTAAAGCTAGTTTAATCCTTTTTCTTCTATCATTGGTTCCTTAGCAATGCCCCAACGGCATATCATAACATCACTTGACACCTAGACATTGGCGACGAGCATTTCGTTGGAGCGGCGATAGCTCAGTGGTTGAGTGCCTACCTCTCAATTGGAAGGTTGGGTGATTTAATCCAGGGCCATGGAGTGAATCACCATAGCACTCCTTAGGCAGGAGCGTTCACCTCAACCAGAGGCGAATTTTCATTTTCGGGGCCCTAGGTTATTTTAAATTGGGGGCCCTTCTGGAAGGTTTGCAACAGGAGCCGATCCAGCCAGTATTATTAGGGGAGGCGAATTCAGTAATATTTGGTTGTCAAGTCTCATAAAACAGATTCGCTACTGTAAGAGAGATCAAGTGTACTTCACAGCACTGCGGTGACAAAACAATGGACGACAAAATGGCCTTGCATCGCAAATGTTGTTTTCCGAAGTGTACAAAATAATGGTGAATAAAGTTACTTTCGTAGGTTTTAGGGAGCGATCGCCCCAATTGCCCACCGCCCCAGGATCCGCCCCTGGTTTGTGACGACTGGTGTCGTACAAATTAGCACTACACGTGCTAGCTATACATTCACTGAACAAGTTGTTCCGATTCAAAAACATATTACTTTATTCTGAATTCCCTCGATATCAGGAGCAAAAGCAGTCACAAATGAAACTAACGAAAAAGGCAGAGGTGAAGTTATCTGACCACACTCACTTACGTGTTTATAGAATACCTCTTTGGTTTGGTGTAATCTGAAAAATGGAATCAGGCGATTTGTTTCACACATAATACGTAATAATAACCAATTCTCAACACCATAAAAAGAGAATGCATCATTCACTTCAATATTTCGCGCTCATTCTTCTGTAGACATATTTTGTTAGTGGCATAGTAAAAAAACGTGCTTTGAACCAAAACCAAAATACAAATATAATTGCTTATAGAAATGCTGGAAATTGTCCTCACTCCCATAAAAGGGATAGTGCAGTTGGTGTGCTTTAGTGGGTAAGTTAGGGCTCAGAGTGTAGGTTTGAACTGCAACTAGAGTGAATCAGAGCCAGCTGATGGGTAACGTGGATTTCGTAGATGTCCTCTTTTTTCAACGGTGTACCTAACATTTGCAGTCATAGAAGAAGTCATCTGAACAAGAAAAGCTTAGAAAAGTGTTGCTCTCATCTTGATGAGTTTGAGGCATGGACCTTAATCTGAAAACTTAACGCAAGGGCAAACGACATGTTAGTCTAGATGGTTTACGTATGGTTGTGGAATTTGTGAAGGGGCGTTGATCCAAACAGTTGCACAACTTCACAATGGCTCAACTGAATACAGTTATTCAACGCAACTGCCGTCGAACGTAAAATGTTGTATTCACTTCTGAGGATTAAAAAGGCCTGTGCTCCACCTGGCTTGGTTTTGAAATACAGTCATCGCAATAGATGTCTGTTGGTAACCAGTCCCGTTGCCAGCACTGAGCTTTGTGGTTTGGCCCACTCAAACCAAGCTCCAAGCCCCTCTAATTGAAATATGAAACATTATCAATCAGTGGATTTTTTGTCAAATTTTAAATTGTCAAGATACCCTGCACAAACGTAAAGACCCTGCTTAGGACGTTCTGGCCACAGTTCCGTTGAAAACGAACGAAGGTAAACAATTACTATATGCAAGTGTAATTGGAAGAAGCCCAACAGCTAGACCAAATGTGCAGGTCACGATGAAGGCTGCAAGGCAGCGTCTCTCAATCAGAGCCAGTTTTAAGCCTTGTTGACGTATTTCATCAAAATGGGTCCCGCACGTATAGAGGGCATCGCGGAAAGTGCCGACAGAGTTAACTTTTCAAGCCTTTTACGTATTCTAAAAGAATTAAACCACCACTGAAACGTGAAGTAAACAATGAAACATTCTTTGCATGACTGAGATCATAGTATCAAATTAATTATTATTATGGCCTGCTATATGCGGTATATATACTTTGTTTTAGTTAAAGACAAGGATACTACACGAAGTATTAACATACACAAATGTTTATATCTTTAAAGTAGGTACGCCGCCATCACATCCCTAAATTTTTCGTTTGATGCCTGGAATGAGTAAACTATTAAAAACCGACATGGAAGAACATTTGATGAAACATGTTGGGTCCATATACGCACATGAAAAAACAGGAAAAAATAAATAAAGTAATAATAAGGACCGTAGAGACCAGCAGAAAAAAACAAGACTCATAATCGACAATGAAAAACAACAACCATTTCAGTTTGTGAGTGTTTGATTGTGATCTTCAAGATGCTTTAGTAATCCTTGTATCTTTGAATGAGCACGAAATATGATCTTCTTTCATTTTAAATTCTTGTTAAATTTGAGGGGTGGAAAGGGCTGCACTTTTATGGCTGGCCCCGGGCGGCGCTTAGCCTCGCTACGCCACTGTGTAGAGACAGTATACAGATTTACTATGTAAACTGAATTGTCATGATTGTCGATGATTGTGTCGGTGAATTTCAATTTCCGAATCGGTATGCACACAAACTTTGTTCAGCCACAAATTCCTTCGCTGGTCTGTGGCCTGCAATCACAATAAGGTTGCCACCAAGCGCATAGCCAGGGGGGTCAACGAGGGCAATGTCCCCCCCAATTTCAAAGTTTTCAGGTTCATAAAATATTTGAAGTATAAGTCAAAGAAATACTTCAGTGCAAATCAACGAAACTGCCTCAAAGAACCTATCCTACTTCGAATAGAAACTTGTACTGTATCTGACCTTTTGTAATCAATGACCACAAGTAGAAACAATTGGTGTAACGCTTTGTGCAGCTGTTTTTGGCGCACCAGCTTGCTCTATCACCCCTAATGGCTATGTAAGCTTCATTTGAAGACCATCGCAAATTTCTTTTTGATAACCGTGGGTGTTGCAAATACAACCTATCCTTGTTTCCAGTGACAGCTAAGTCTTAAATCAATATCGTAGATTTTTGTTTTTGCACAGTTCTAAAACTACGTGCGTGAATATGGCGGTGATATACATTCAATGTCTTGAAGCTCAAACTTTGGCTAAGGAGCGATTCAGCTTTAAAGTCTTCTTCAATGCACCATGGTCACTGTGTAGCAACAGTAGCATTCCTTCTAGATATTTATTTGTGATGACATGTATTGTGACGGTTCAAACATAATTATGTGGAGCCTTAACCTTTTCAACTACGGTATCCCTTTATCTTGCCGGCGAGTAAAAAATCAGTCTTGTCAAGATATTAGGGCCTGGACTGCTGTTCATGAGCTCAGTGTTTTAACTTTCGTCTGATGTTAATTGCCACCCTATCCTACAGTAAATAATTTTAAATCATTGAACGAGAAGAGTCGAGTCAGCAGAAAAGCAAAATCTAACGTAAGTAGCAAGATGCGCCTTTTACTTTGTAAGTGCTGAGGGAATGGACACTGCTATTACTTACAGATACTGAGGTAACTTACTTAGGGGTGAATATTAAAATTTAGGTGCAAGCTTTCAGAAAGGTGCCCAAAAAATCGCCATTGCGAAAGGTTGATGCGGGATTACGTGGATAAAAGATTAAATTTCTTTCACATTTTAATTTATGAACTAAATTCAAGAGCATAATATACATGCGAAAGGAAGAAAAATTTGTAAAGTTTTGCAACTGGCTGGAAACTTGGAAGCTGCCTCCTTTGGCACATTTTCCCATAATTTTTGCTTTATTTTGAAAAACATTTGACTTGCTTCTGAGCTTCTTTAAGTGTGGCTCCAGAGTGGTACATAACCTGTCCTTAACAATGGTGCAAAGCATAGGTGGCGGAATAGGGGGGCACATGGGCCTAGGCCCCACACTTTCATTTCTGGGGGGTCTGCCCCCACTTTTTGCCTAAATATTGTAAGTTTAAGTAAGACAATTAATATTGGGTCCAGTGATAAAGTAAATCGTTTAATGAAAAAAACGTTGCAGAATTTTCGCAGTATTTTGTCTATATTATTTCTAACATATTTTTTGTAATTTGGCAGTGAATTTGGCAGGACTTCGCAATTGTTTGGCAGAATACACCGCGCACAGGCTGTAACCTTGCTATGGATTGCTTACCGCATTAGTGTTGTTGAACAGTGCTGCCAGATGGTGTAATACAACACAAATTTTCATAAAAAATGGTGTCATTTTACATGCTTGTGTACATGGGCGTCGGAAGGGATTTTTCCAGGGGGAGGCCACTAGTGGATTTTTCCAAAAGTTTTTATACGGGGGGCCAAAAGTGGTGAAATGTGGTTCATACCACTCGAAATTAAGAAAACAGCATGTTTTACTAAAATTTTCAAATTCTTGCCCCTCTTCCGACACCCACATGCTTCTGCGTAGGAAAAGTTCGTGCCACACCTGTAAAAAACCACCATTTTAAAAGTATTTATTGAAACATGATTCATATCGGACTGAATGTTTTTGAAGCAATGGATTTGTATAAAACATTAGATTTGAAGTTCAATCCAATGAACAGTTCCCATTTCGAAAATAATATCAAACGAACGATAAATTGTCCGACAACTCGGGCTAATATGAATGAGCCTAGTAAGCGGATGATTTACTGGCGTTACAGTGGCGATTCTAGAATGAAAAAAGTGGGGGCACTGCGGGGCCAAGGAAAAAAGTAGAGGGGCCAACATAAATGTCTCTCCTGCATGGTGATTTTCAAATGTAATGAAGATTGATTTGCTGTGATTAAACCTATCAAACCCAGTTGATTAGACCTATCAATCCCGATGAAACCTATCAAACCCAAATAGGCTTGTGAATATCGTCAGAACCGTCGCCAGAAACTCTTCAAATCGTTTAAAATTTTGCTGGCTGAAAGTTATCTGCTGTATATGTCAGTCAAACGAACTTGAACGTGAAATTAAGCAAAAGCTGGAGGGGGGGCAAGCAGGGGTCCAGCACCCAAGCCCTCCTTAGAATCGCCATTGTGGGGTTATCATTGCTCTGTGACGTACGCTACTCGACATTGGAGAAGTTATCATGAGAATTTCTCATTTACTGTTACATAACATAATGTCACAGGGCAACGATAATGCCAGCCAGAATGAAAGCGAATGGGAATTTCAGTGACGCAAACGTTGAACGGTTTTATTCAGTCAGTCAGAATAAATCGTATTATTAGCCCGAGTGGCGCTGATAACCTGGGTCGCCGCTGTAACAGCCTATTTGAATTTCAGGTGGTTCACCAATACGCTTGCACAGTGGCGTAGCTTTGTCTAAAATAGTGTCATTTAGACCTTCATGTGGTGTAGATGTAATGACGTCATATTTCAATGCTTGTGACGTCACAGTTGCTGATTCAAACCACAACATTTGCTATAATTTCTTTTTAACGCGCACTTTGAAAAAGGTTCCGCCACCCATGGTGCAAATCTATCAAGAGGGGTCACAGTATCTCTCAAAAAGAGGGGCCTGAGGCGACTGCCTCGTAATCCTTCCTTAATATCCATCCCTGAGCTTGAAATCTGTCTTGTTGTCAAAGCGCGTGTGACGAAAACGAAACTAAATTTGAATTTTTTCCCATTAGGGTTTAAAATTCCGAAGACAAATTATGGTATTTTCTAGAAACCCATGATTTGTACAAATTTAATTACGTGTAGTGCTAAGCTATCTTTACGTGCAGCTGAGCGTGGTCAGTAAGTTTTATAAAATTGCGGTTGCGATCAGCGGCGTACGCAGAAAAGTTTCATGGGGGGTTTCATTCAGTGGCATATGATGGTCATTTGCTTGTGGTGTGCGGTGTTTGTGACGTCACAATTTGACGTCATATTCATGTTTCCGAACCAACGTTTTGGCGAAGTTTGTAGACAATATGCATATTCTTCTACACGCACTCCCCTTTTTTACGTGTCATTGCACTGAATATAAACTATCAGCTCTCCAAGTCAGGATATCAGAGGAAAATAAGCTCAATGCTGCGGCACAGGAGTTCGTAACTGCAGAATTTTGCCTCCGTGTTGAAAAACAGTAGTCGAGCATAGGTGTGCGGCTGGACTGGGTGGCTCACACCCCGGCTTGCAAGATCGAATCTTGCTGGAGTACACAACAGGGTTGCCAACCTGTCTTCACCAAAAAAAGCCAGACCTTGTCCCAAAAAAGCCAGATAAACCCAAGTAGCAGTTCTGAGGCATATACAAATAAAACATCCACAACCACACACAAAATAGACAATAAAACTCGTCAAAAACATCGATATAACACAAGTCCAATTTTTTGAAGGATATTCCTTCCCCATAATTGCACTGTCATGCATTTGCTTTTTATCAATAACATCGATCATTTTTAGGGCAACAGTAAAATTTTTGCAATATTCTGTGCACCCTGCATGGTAATAGACCTTCGTCGCAAAAGATTTGTAATGAATATACAGCTCAGACAATGTTTTGCCAGAGGCAAGCCTATCCGACAGATAATAAGCGAAAAAAAAAGCCAGATTTTTCTAGCTTTTTTGTTTCCAAAGAAAGGCAAAGGTGTTCAATAAAAGTCAGAATTTCAAAATCTGCCTTCAAAAAAGCCAAATTGGCAACGCTGCTACACAAGAATTGAGAATGCGCATAAAGTTCGCAAGAAAACGTTTGACCTTTGTTATGAATACGAGTCCAGCAAATTTTTAGTTTTCCTTTTCCCTGCTGAGACATTATGAAATGCCTGAATGCTTCTATGTTAAAAACTTCTGTTTTTGAGCTCGTGCAACGGTTCTATCATGCTACAGAATTTAGTAATATAGCCAATGGGGTCAGCGCTTGCGCTGTTCAGCCATAGCAGACAAAATAAAGATAATTATTTCGGATAAAGCGAACTATCGCGCAACACAATCTTAAACATGCGGAGTGCACGAAAGGTCTGCAAAAAGTGGTGAGATGGTTTCTGAACGCAGACAATAACCCTGATTCTCACCAACTTCTAATTATTACTATTTGGCCCATTTACAATGTTCCTTGAAATTTGCATGCAAATTTATTCCGTGGTATTTGCATTAAGTCGATAAATTAACAAGCAAAAAGTATGCGAAAACATTTAAGTTCCCTTGCGCAGGCAAGAAAGATTTTGTAAAAAATGAAGCTCAAGGGGGGGTAGCCCCAACCAACCCCCCTTGCGTACGCGATTGGTTACGATTGTGTTTACAGTTTAATTCCGTTTTATATTTCAATGAAGTCAGTTCAATTTGGCAAAGTCTCATCAAACAATTTAAGCGAAGTAATTTTAAAGTCGCTACAAAGGTTTCACAGAATAAGTTGAACACAGCCAAAGAATCTTACGGATTATCAAAACTCAAAAGGTTTTTCAAACGCCTTGAAATTTTCTAGCCTCTGGCGTTTGCTTTTGTCAAGTACTTACGTGAATTTTAATTTTTCGCTCGAAGCTATAATCACTACTATAAATGCGCGAACGTTTTGTAGAAGGAAGTAAGTAAGTGCCTCAGTACTTCGGAAGTAGTGCCTCAGTACTTCGGAAGTAAGTCAATGCTTCAGTTAGAGCAACGTCTTTGCTCGGCTTTGATTGAACGTGCTGTGTTGGTGTACATCAGAAGTGTGTAAATACTGTATAAGAAGCGCAATCGTAATAGCTGCCGTGGTAATTTCTTGTTCAACTGCAATATTGGTTGCAAAAAGCATGCTACAGATTGTGCACTTACAGCATTGGGAGGTTTACTAGCGCTTTTGCAGGAAAGGTTTATGAGCAAATGGTGGCATTTGTCCAAAGTAGAAGCTTGAAACTACACTATCAAAACTTTTAAAACTTGTCAACTCAATGAAAGCAGACTTTTTATTTGCCGGCTTAAATCTAAACACAATTGTTCAGGAGAAAACGCCAGAAACAAGCACGTTTCATGGATGATGCTTTAAAAACAAGCACAAATATTCAAATGTTGAAACTCGGTTTTTGTTTTCCCCCATACTAAAATTTCTGGCTACGCGCCTGTTTGCCACTGGTAGTGTTAGCAAAAGATATTGTGGTTTGTTTTTTACTTGGTCTGTGTGGTCTTGTTGTTTTGAGTATGCAGCGCATTGCATTTCGGAACTGACCAAAATTGAATTGATTATCGCAATTTTTGACATAATTATATCTATTTAAGCCCAACTCTCAGAATTAATGTCTTTTCATAGTAAAGCAGTGCTAAATGCTAGGTAGTGAAAATGGTGACGTCATCGAAACGCAAACAATAAAGGTTTGTACCCCCCAAAAAATTTTAGCAACTCGATCCCTGGTTACAATTATTCAAATAAGAGACGTAAGTGAACGTAAGTGAAACACGTATTATTAAAAATGCATTGCCACATAACATCTAATTCTGTTTTAGAGTCTCTTTCAGACGCGACCAGTCGAAAGGGTTTCTTTGTCTTTTTCTTGTAATTTCTGGATTTGGTTTAGTGGTCCACGAAACAAAGGATCAAAGTATAAAGACAACACAACCAAAAGTTTATCGGGATGAATGTGCTAGCCAGAAAAATTTCCTGCTTTCAAGCGGTAAGTCTTTGTGTTTGTTGAAAAGGTGGTTTGTTTTTGGCGCTTTATAACTTCAATGCTCTTGTAGCGCCACGACTGAGTTTGTGCAATGCCTGATTTCATTTCACTCGGTTCGTTGTGTTCTGGGTGTGTTTCCTGCAGCTCTTACGCACACCGTGGCCTGGTTAGAAAGCTGTAGTACCAGTTTACAAGGTCTTGGTAAGAACCTTACCGAAGCGGACGCAGTTACCACTAGACCACGGGCTGGTCACGTTGTCCTTGTGAAAGAAAACGTACATGGATGTTGTCAAGATGGCAACGTTTTCTTGCCATGAGCGTGCCGTGAAAGCAGTTACTAAACTATTCCAGCAATATTTGTAAAGCCACAACAGTGACCCACACCAAGCGAATCGATCGCAATTTATTGCGTTTGAGAGACAAGGAATGACTTCATCCCTTTGAGAGACAAGGAAGTCATTCATTCCTTTTGAGAGACAAGGAAGTCATTCCTTTGAGACAAGGAAGTCATTCCTTTGAGAGACAAGGAATGACTTACGAATTTCTGCTTGAAACCTTCAGCATGAAAAAACTGAACAGTCCACTGTACCGCAACTGTAGTGCAAACCTCTCCACCGCACCGCCCGAACCAACCAGAGCCGGCATGCCAGACCCCCCCGCTGCACGCCACGGTCCGCCGCAAACCACGCGATCGCCTGAGACAGAAACCACGCCAAACGCGGAGAGCACGCCTTGTCGATCAGAAGCGCCCCACGGCCGTTGCGATCTGGGCCCGTCGACCAGTGCTGCGGCCGCGTCCAGTGGAGGAGCCACAATTGTCAATTGCGAATGATTCAGCTTGTACTTATCATTCAGCAATATTTGTAAAGCCACAACAGTGACCCGCACCAAGCGAATCGATCGCAGTTTGTTGCGTAGGGAGGCTGGTTTCGCGTGTTGCACATCTTCGGTCCTGCGCAGGGGTCGGCGTGTGAAGCAGAAGGAAAGAATTGCGCACTGTTGCTCAGATTGGGGCTCAAGATTGCAAAGGTTGAGGATTGCAGGATTTTTTCACAATTGTGGCTCCTCCACTGGACGCGGCCGCAGCACTGGTCGACGGGCCCAGATCGCAACGGCCATGGGGCGCTTCTGATTGACAAGGCGTGCTCTCCGCGTTTGGCATGGTTTCTGTCTCAGGCGATCGCGTGGTTTGCGGCGGACCGTGGTGTGCAGCGGGGAGGGGGGGGTCTGGCATGCCGGCTCTGGTTGGTTCGGGCGGTGCGGTGGAGAGGTTTGCACTACAGTTGCGGTACAGTGGACTGTTCAGTTTTTTCATGCTGAAGGTTTCAAGCAGCAATTCGTAAGTCATTCCTTGTCTCTCAAAGGAATGAAGTCATTCCTTGTCTTTCAAACGCAATAAATTGCGATCGATTCGCTTGGTGTGGGTCACTGTTGTGGCTTTGCAAATATTGCTGAATGATAAGTACAAGCTGAATCATTGCAAGGAGATGGGAGCAGAACCAGGCAGGAGATTCCTCATACAGCCAGCTGCAAAGCTAG
>JGI24158J21664_10010216_pt1 | contig 12528 bp, 8 predicted proteins | sample Ectturendosymbi3_FD_21664 | JGI IMG/M metagenome (IMG submission 21664) | reverse complement strand
AGTGTGAAAGCGGTGCAGTGATCTAAAAAAATCGGAATTACGCATCAAAATGCTGAAGCAAGAAATCTATTTCCCTAAATAAACGAGGAACCCTCGTGGAAACCTTAAAACTCACGGAACCCCACCACATGTTCCACGGAACCCTAGGGTTCCGCGGAACCCCTGTTGAAGAGCACTGATCTATATAGTTTCTGGCAGATGAAAATGTCGCACTGGTGATCACTTTGTTTCAGATTTTATTTTTTAGATGATTTTTTCCAGAGGATTAGCCCTGGTATAGGTGAACATAAAGCGTCTTGGCCTCACGTCTTGCTATCAGCCCACTTGGATAAGAACACTGCATTTTTGGAAAGACGTTTGAACTCACGCCAAATTTTGGTTTCATGCTACAAGTAATTTCAATGACACTCCAATATTTATAGCTCTTTGCGACATACAAACCAGAAAACCCTATTGTACATAGCACGACGTCCTTGAATGCGCTGCGTGTTTATTTAAACTATCTTGATGTTCTGAATATCATTCACTGTAGTATTCCTTAAGGATTTCCTTGCAGCACACGCTGAAAAACGATGTTCGTTCAACCATCACCATGACCTGCGCGCAAACGCCTCAGCGCTTTTTCTTCTGTGAAAGTAACGTAATCACGACTCATCTTCCATCGCTCGGTAAATCTGTACAGTGGGCAGACTGTAACGGTCTTGTCGAGATAGCTCTGTATTTTCCGAAGCTAAAGTGGTAAACTAGAAGAGGGATGAAGCCGTAGCTTGAGTGAAGACCAGTCAAAGACATAAAACAGAGCAGCGCACTGGTTTGATTGTAATGCGCCGAGGCACTCGCGCGCCTTTCTCCTTGCGACAAGCGTGTTTTAAATATTTCAGTTGCTGGTTCATGTTTTGGGTCGGTGCATGTTCTTTTCTAGGGAATATCTAAATAAAAGGCACAAACTAAACTCCAAGGATTTTTTTCCGGTAAAGCACTGCCGACTTTGGTTCGAGTTAAATGAACGCAAGCAATAGCAGGTGTTTTTTGAGAGGAGGGTTTCAGAAAAAAAGATATTAAAAGAAACAGAGCAAGAATCTGCCACAGCTGTAACTACTAATTTACCTTTTGTATTCTTTTAAATTAGGAAAGACAGTGCCACTGAAATTCCCAAAGCTCTTCTGAAGATGTTAAATCCAATGAAAGCTTACTTGCAAAAGAAAATGCGTTATTTACATTGCTTAGAAAAGCGAAGACACTTGAAAGCATTTGTCTTCCATTGCTACAGGTATCTGACTATGTATTCAATGATTAAGTTTTACGTAGTATGTTTCACTACCTTTGCGATTTATTCCTTTTGAATTTACAATTTGAAATCAAGCAAAAATGCAGTTAAGACGTGCAACAGGTTTCTTTGAAAAGAACTCAAAGCTATATGCTCTTGGCACTAGTACTATTATTCTTGCTGTGTTGAATTTCCTTCTGCACGAAAACTAGGCACAAATGAAACCAAAAAGTAAATCCTGCACTGCGCTTCTTATTTGTCATGAAAATTGTCCCCGAATACATTTTTCACTTAGGGGAAGGTGAAACGTCTGTAACACCACCAGTGTTAGAAAAGTAACGCATGACTGAGCAAGGTGACGCTGCATTTAATTTACTAGAAAGGGGTGAGGAAAGGTAAAGTTTGCGGAAAAGTACATCAGCAAAGAATGAAAGCGCTGTAATGTGAAAAGCGACAATTCATGTGAGGCGTAGAGCAAGTTTGAAGCTGAATATAGTCGCGCAAAAAATCTCTAATGAATTGTTGCTGGTGATACTGACCAAAGACAGTTTAATCACGGTGTTACTGCAACAAACCAGTGTTGCTAGTAATGTTGCTCTTGGGCAGCAAAACAAACACAGCCATTTCTTTTCATCATTAAAGATCGTAACATAGAATGGCCTAATTTGTAGAAATTTCAAAGAAAGACTGAGCTTGTTTTAGCGTGAGGTTCATCAAACACAGTTTTGTGAAGGGGCAAGTCAGCTAAGCAGAAAAAAAGCCGCTGCAGTATGGTCCTTCTAATGACAAGAGGCGCACGGTTGAATAAGCGCGGTAATAAGGGTTAACGTCAGGGGTTCCCAGCATGGGTAGCATGCACCCCTTGGGGTATATTTGCCTATCCAGAGGGGAGCACTTTAACTTAGCAATAGCAGGGAAAATATATGTTATTTATTTCTAATATTCTAAAATATACTGTAAAAGGTATATTGAAATTTCAGTGGATTTTTGCTATTTGACTCAGTCTTTTTGTTATAAGATCTTTTAGGGGTACACGCTCATCCGTCAAAATGTTGAAGAGGTAAAGGTTGGTCAGAGAAAGGTTGGGAACTCCTGGTTTAAGCAAACAAACCAATAAGGCCTACAGTTTGACGTACATGAAGGAGACGTACGCGACGTTCACAAAAACGTGGATGTGTTCCGATAGCGCTTCCCTCGTTTCAATTCGACACGACTTACGTCGACAACAGCACTTTATGTGACACTCAGTGGAGACAGAGGAAACGAAAAACAGGCATAATCAAACTAATGTTAATTCTTGAGCTCTTGAATTCATTTGGGCACGGCTTCTTGCATGGATTCATTACTTAAACTAGGGCATGCTGCATATGTGTTTACTAAGAGCATTAAAGATATTCTACTATTTATCAGAGCTTTATGGCAACCAGGCCCGCAACAAGGGGGCAACAACCGGGCAACCACACCCTCCCCGAAATTTTCGAGAAGAACTACAACATTTTAGTTGTTAGGCAAAACAACAAATTGAAGCATTTTTGCTACTAAGCAGGCGCTCTTCTCCTGTTGATCGTCTTGACGAAACCAACTTGATTGTTTGCGGTAGTTTTCACGGTGGAAGATTTAAAATCTGTGAAGCGTGTCCACCTCTGCACATGTCCCGCTTTTGGCGCCTGAGAAGCCACTTGGACTGTGCTTTGTTTTTTCAACAATTCGAATAGGACGTTAAAAAATCATTCCACGGAGGCAAAGTTTTTTTCAAACAAATTGAATAATTCTTGCCAATTGCAGCTAGATAACAATGCTCGTTTTCATGACTATCAAATGTGTCATGGAACTAGACGATCCGGGAAATAATCACAATCTTCTGTTTCTGATTGGAAACACTCGTTACGTTACTCCCGTATATATACTTCTCTTCGTTGTGTTAATATTTATCCCTGTGATATTTAAAAATTTAAGCACATTAAAATAATTTTGCTGTTTTGCCCTTCGCAATTCTGTGCGCTGCTTCAACAGTGCCTGTGTCAAGGAATGCGTCGACGAAAACGAGCCTTGCATTGTTTCATACCTTGTAGAAACACGAGTTGCTCACCACGACGAACAACGATGTTACGTGAAATCAAACTCTCCCCCACACAAAAGATGAAAGGCGGTAGCCAAAGCAAACACACTTCCTTCAAGTCAGGACCTCACAAGCAATGAACTCTTTTTATCGCCCGTGTCAGCTTTCTCAAGCAGTAATTCTCAGGCTAGGTGACTTGTCTTTGCTCTTAAGTGGCCTTCTGCAGTGATATTAAGAGGTGGTGACCATCGGGCCGGTATAGTATGTCTTTTAACCATTAGAGATCCACTCATAGAGCTTTGCTTAAACCAACACTTTCGAAGCTGAGTGTTTACCGTGTTTGTTTGTGATTTTTGTAAAATCGTCTATGAACCCGCATTTGAGGCAATATTTGCCGTTCAACAAGCTTCTGCTTTAAGTGTTTAGCAACAAATCGGTACCACCTACTAGGGCATAACAAAAATTTACTTCACGTGACGGCCATCGCCGGATTGACAAATATGCTGAAGTTGGAACAAATTTATAGCTTTGCGTTCGGTGTTGATAGAATCTGTTGACCTGGCAAACCAGTAGTTTCGCTTGGTTGCGTATATGATTTTAGAAACGTCTGCTTCTATACGTTTTGCAACAGCATATTATTCACATTTTAATTTTCATGTCAGTGCAGATCAGTTTCCCTAGTTTAGGCTAAAATTTACAGACTTTTTAGGAGCCACGGCTCAAGTTCGAGGTGACAGGAAAGGAAAGTACCAAAACCTCAAGTTTAAGTAATTTTGCAAATGCTTTAATGACCAACCGTACGCTTTGCTTAGGATTCAACGCAAAATCTTTGTTTTCGTGAAAGTCATTTAGGATTATTCACATAAAACAACGCAGTGTTGTCACAGCTGCTCTGCTGAAGCTCATGTTTGCGGTCTTCGGCTGGTTGGTTTAACGAGTTGATGCGCGGTAATGCTCACCCTTGTTAGCAGAGCTTCTTTGGGTTATCGGTTAGAACAAGGTATTAAATATTCAATACGCGTAGCCCACGACTTCGCGTAAACATTAAACTTGCCAGGCAGTAAACCTGTAATTGATGAAAGTTTTAAGAACCTGATGCTTGTATACTGGACAAAATCATGACGGAAGTGGTGTTATAAAGCGTGGTTCTAATAGACAACTACTCTATTTTGATGTTTCACCAGCTTTCGTTCGCACCAGAGGTTTTCATTGGATTTACACGAAGTGCCTGGAGACAACTGTTCTCCTGGGGTTTACGTGTGAAAAAAACATAGTATAAAAACAATAGTTTGAAACAAGTCTTTATCGGTGTGACGGCTTGTCGAAGAAGAAATTCCTGAATCTTACCAGTCTGTTGCTTATCTTACAAAAAAACTTTACCTTTACGTTTTACCTATTGGGTGACAACTTCATCCTTGACTTGGTTTGACCTCAACAAATTAATCTGTTCTCATTGTTCTCACTTTACGCAATGGTGCAGTTCTCGAAAATACTCTTCATGGAAAGATAGACTCAGAGGCATCGCTCCATGGATCTTGCTCTCAGTGGTAAACATACTCTAAATAGATGAGAATCGCTTCTCTTCTAATCGTGGCATCAGTTTATCATTTCCGTTTCTAATCTTGGATTTCAGCATGACCTGGAAATGTTAACTGATTTATGTATGTGTGGAAGCAAGCAATTAATTTTGTCTAGTTTCTTTTTTTTCGTGCTTCTGAGCAATCTAGATTTCTTGGCTTTACACTGAAACAACACATTTTTCGTCGTACTGCTGGTTTATGGCGCGTGAAGTTCTAAAAAATGAATAAAATTCGCTACTTGTTAGGAATCTATTCAAGTGCGGTTTTTTGGTAAAACGTACAGCGATTTGAAACCTGTCTGAAATCACGAAAGAAAAAAATGTATGCTGAATGTCGTACTTTTTCTTCGTAGTTTACCAGTCGATGTTGTCAATCAGCTTGTTGAAATGTAACATTTGAAAGGTTCTGAATTTAGATATCATTTAGATTCTGACAATAGTATGACCAGTGCAACGTTTTGCGAAACTTTGTGCTAACATGTCACTTGATATGAACTCCGAACAATTGTTTTCTAGAAAGCTGTTATGTATGTGAAAGCACAGGCACGGATATTCCTAGCATTATTAGGTAAAGGTGCCATACTTTTCAATAAAGTAAGACTAACATTCAGGCTAAAGTTTAGGTCTCGTGGCAAAAGAAGAAAGAGAAGTGTTAGTATGCACGTAGCCATACACAATTTTTACGCTATGAATTGTGTTGCCATGGGTGCGAAGGCGAAAGAAAACCTGATAGCAAGTGCATGGTCAAACAATTATAATTTCTATGAACGTGAAAAACGAACATCTTTTTTTTGCTTGAAAACAAAATATTGAGGAAGCAGTAGATGTTTTGAGAAAAACCGAAATACCCAATATGGTCAGGATGTGCTGCGCTCTTCTGTCCTGTAGCTAAATTCTTTCAAATACAATTACTTTTTGTTTTGAGCTAGTGTAATTGTTTATTCCTCTAGATTGGTGATTTCTTCAGTAATTTTTGCTCTCCTCTTACCACTCCCTTCCCTCTTTGTACGTTAAATATTGGGTGCTCTATACAGACTCATAGTTTTTGCCTGTTTATATCAAGGTTTGTGCAGTTTCTCTTTGAGAAAAAATTGAAGAAAGCTGATGTAGGTAATAGGTGAAAATTATTGAATTTCTCTTTTATCTCCTTAAAGACTAATTTGCCTGTACAGCGGAACAATGCTTTGAGCCATCACTTAACCCGGCAGTCTACTAGCTTTGTGTGCATGAAGGTTTGTCAGCCTTTTTCGAAATTTGCGTTACTTATCAAGACGTTGAAATGTTTGCTTTTGCCTCCCTCTAGTTCCATGTTAAACATGGTGCAAAATGTCACCAATAAATAGGTTTGCGGCACAAAAAGTCACTGGGCACATTCTGTCCAAACTACGGAAGAGAAAACCAAAGAAAAGCTAATCAAATTGCAAGAGATGCTAAGTTGCATATTTCACGCGCTTCTCTTACATTTGTGAACAGTCACCGCAAATTTTGCAGGAAAGGTCAACAGCTTCAACAGTAAACTTCCTTGCCGCCACAACAGGATGCGAATACTTTTATACTTGACTACCAAAAGTCTTAACACCAACTTGTATCAAACACGGCTTAAATCTGTTATTTAGAAATAAGAGAAATACATAACTCCTGCGAATTTTGTTTTTATGCAGGTAGAATCAAATATTCGTTCCTCGCAGACATGGCTCACTGGATTTATTTGATTCTCTCCTTGTGCTTGCTCTCGCTGCAAGTTCTAAGTCATGTCTCAGTCGACGTGGGTAAGCCAACTTTATATAATTGTATGTGAATTCTGTAAAAGAGTTTGAACCACTGCTTCCATCTCTTTTAAATTATTTGTAATTCAGTTTTGCAAAAATATCATTCTTGCACCTTCAGTTTCCAAAAACGTTGTTCCTGCTCCTTTCTACGGAAGAAAGCTTTTTGTCGTTTTGCTAAAAATGTAATCGTGCTCCTATTTTCAAAAACATTTTACCACCCTATGTTGCCTAGTGTAACGTCCATACATCTGAGACGGTATATCCACACGGAAAGATTTGTGTCGTTTTTTGGGACTGACTAAGATTTTTGTTTTTTTTCTGTAAAATTCAGTCGCGTAAAGAGCTGTAAAATCCGCTAGTCTCTCACTCCCTTTTATTTAATTATAGGTTGAGTTGACTTGAGTTTATCGGCGCAAATACTGAATAGGTTCATGCAGGTTAGGGTCAAACACTGGACCACCGAAAAACTTTGTTGACCAAGTTTTCTCATCGAGCACAACTGGACAGTCAGGTAATTTTCTGCTCATGGCTTGGCGGTGGAAGGGCGAACTGGAACTGAATGTGGAGTCATGATGTCGCTGCAAGTCGAATGAGTTTCAGTCCGCTGGATGATCAACGTATTTGCGCAAGAGGCTGGGTCAATTCATCTCTTGTTTGGAAGCAATCATAAATGTTAAGATTTCTAAAAACACAAGACACGCAGTTGAAATACGCGAATGTGTTATGCAGAATTTGAAGGCGATGAATTCGCAACGAGTGCAATGTACGAAGCACTGCAGCAAGTGAAGCGTGCAGTGAGAAGGACCAATCACAAGTGGCAATCAGACGTGAGTGTTGACCAAACAGTGAAATGTAGAAAACCACCTTCAACGTAGAACAAAAAACGCCTATTTGTTGATGATTTCTGCTCCTTTATTTCATGGAGGTTTTTTATATACCCTGCACGGGAAATAATTTTTCTATAAATTTCAACATCAATTCTTCTTAGAAAAATTTAGAGGCAAAACTTTATACCTATCTACAACCGCTTCTTATTCATCCAATCATGTATAGTATTAGACCACCACGGTTGTTGGCATTTCCAGTATACTGTGCAACCGTCTGAAATCTCAACCGGCCAACTCGTATTTCAGAAACGAAAGCAAAAATAAGATAAAGAGCCGCCAAGACACCACTCCATTTATCTAAACTGCAGTTTTGCTCTGTTTATATTAATACATTTGTGATGAGTTATGAACAACGCCGATGAACCAGTCGACCCCTTATATATTTCAAGCTTTACATCTTATCTATGGGCAGAACAGGTTTTAAGTTTGAACGTCTGTGGCGCGTTTTAAAGCAAGAGTTGTTGCTGTAGTAACCTTCATGTCCCAAATGTCTGATCGTCATTTAGATTCCTAGACGTCACGTCACATTTCTAAACACACAACAATCCGTTTTTTTACTAATGATAAAATTTGTTTGGATCATCGTCACAAAATGCTTTTTCAAGCTTCGATGTGAGCCCCCTCGCTACAATTACACCCATGCGAATTAACTGCAAATGAACTTTTAACGCAATAAATAAGTCTTTTAGTTAAGGAGTACTCCAATCTATGCAAGCTACTTACTTGCACCAGTAACTCAGACTAAAAAGCGAGCTACGCTTCATCGTCCCTAGGTGCAAATCCACGACTCAAGGTCACTTCTGTCTACAAAGATACATGCTTCGGAGCTTAGAAATTTTAACATCTTGCCTTGCTGGCTTGCACTGCTACTTGAACCAATGGATACCAAAGCCTGGCTCCGCTTATTTACATCCCTACAAACATGTGCGCGTTTTGTTTTAATGAGGCGTGTCAGTGTGTTGACCAATGCAGTCTTCATAAATGAACTAAATCAACTTATGCAGAAGCTCGACCGTAACAGTCCTCAAAACTTCGAATAATGATCTTGCACTTTTATGCTCCAGCGCACGAAGTGTCAGTCCCTGCGTAAGGCTGTTTCTGTCATTGTGACGACATCAATCGTATCGTTCTTGATGCGTCTCCACCCTCTTACATTCTTTATTCTTCCAGTTTTGTTTTTTTTAATTTCACCAAGCCTACTGTTTCTACAGCTTTCCATTTGTGGTTGCAGGCCATTTGGGACGACCCCCACACACTTTTTGAATTCTTCAAGCGGCCACCGGGGGAGGAATCTGCCCGGATGGCTTTTGCGGGCGATGTTTTTGACTCGGCGCTGGACATCGTGCAGAACAAGCTCGACCACAGACATGGAAGGTCAGACTACATGTTGATTATTTTGTCATATTCCTTGCAATTGTAATTCCTAATGACTGAACAAGCACATTCTCAGTTTTATCTGAAACAGCATGTTTTTGTTGTTGTTTCATTGCTGGTGGAAAACTTCGACTTTTAAGGCAGTCGGCCTGGATAATCGAGAAAACGATTTGAATGTAGTTTGTAGCCTAAGTGACTAGTCTCCACAAAGGCGATGCAGTCGCATCAGCAAACGTATTCAGGAAGAAATCGATTTGACGTAGCCTAATTCTAGGAATCCTCATGCCTGAAATCTGCAAGCAAAGCTCACAGGTGAAAAGTTGAAAGGCTAAAACAAGAGCAGATAAAGCAAGCAAATTCAAGGAAAATATGAATAAATCAAAACACAAGCTGCTTTGGGTAAAGACATACTCTTGCCACGGCTTAACGATTTCATGCCTTTACGAAAACGTCTATTCATCAAAGCAATGGCTTTGATTTTCACGACTATCCTTTTGCAGGTTCGGTCGTTTTCATCTTTTCTCGGGAGACTTTTAACACAATTCTGAATCACAAACAACATCTTAGTGTACGACCAGATGCTGGTGTAACTCAGTAGAATTAACACACACATCTTTTATTGGAGTCATGATAACCAACGTTCAAATACTCACAACACAACTTACAGTTTCCTTCGGGACAAGATCTCAGCCTTCCCTAGCTTTCTACTCACTACTACTGTAAACACATTTACCAAATGGCCAGCCGCAATCGTTGCATTCCTTTTAGTAAGCGTTGCGACTTTCTTGAGGGTATCGCCTGCTTGTGTCATGGAATGACTTTTTTCTAGTGCCATCGTCGTTTTTGTAGCACTCTCATTCAATTCATTTCCAAATTGAGGGCAATTGGAAATCATTTATTCACCAATTGGTTGATATATCGCAAATTTTGATTGTGAACCAGTGTGTCCCTCTTGACACTGGCTGCCGGAGCATTCCTTAGTTGCACAGCACGAAATCTATTCTCTGTGGGCCTGATGGTCCCAGATTTTGTTTGCTGGGCTTGCCATCACTAGTGAGGACCAGTGTACGTCCAACCAACCTCTCTCCTATCGCGAGATCAAGGAGTATAGATCAGTACAACACGTGCCTTTCCTTCAGGCCTTCTGAAATCTTGTCGCTGATAACGCTTAATATATACGCACCTAGTAACTGCGTCACAATATCACAAAATGTGAAGAAATCAAACTTTGCCATGATCCGTGGCAACCACAAAAGTGTATAGCGCTTGCTGGGACCCGACGAACCTTAGGCTTGTTTCTTTTGTCTGAAATGAAGCAAAGTGCTTGCAGTTCGTTTGTTTTTGTCCAATTGTGGTAGGTCTTTTGTAAGTAATCACTGCCTTCGCATTGAAGCTCTCTCTGATAGAGTTAGCAGGTGGGAAAATGATGTAGCCCTAACCTGTTGTAGTGATTCGTGATATAGTGATTGTGCCTTGAATGCTAATTGCGTTTGTGCATTGATTATTACCGGGTTTGCCTGTAAGTGTTCCGATGTCTGTCTCAGTCGTGGAATGCCTTGATTGCCGCGCACCATTCCATCGTGATGTTGCTGTTCAGTCCTTTTGGAGACTTCCGTACCATTCAGACGTTCGCATGTTGCTGTTTATTACACCTGCAGTTTATGTCATCATTAATTATTCTTTGTTGTAGAAGTTGTAGTTGTTGGTAAATATCAAACAAAAGCTTTGGACAAATTATTTGACTCTAATTCCTTTTGAGCGTCACTGCCTTTCGGACTGACAGAAACGTTAAGCCACTCAATCTTCGGATATTTGATGTTAGTGTCATTGATGCAATGACAGAGAAAGAATGAAAGCACTGGACAATACATTTAACAATTACGTTGCGGCTTGTAAGGCAGTTGGAAAAGTAAACAAGTTTTATATGCTAACGAAGCGTTCGTCGTGCACCGCATACGAGCACAATGATGAGTGCCAAACGTACGATGACGCAGATAGTATTCTAGACAGTTTGTTCATGAAAGTGCCGAAGGAAGAATTTGCTCGTCATTTGCGCTATGCGTGAATTACCATTTCCACGCAGTTTCACAGAAAAAGCACATGAATGGATTCGTTCGCGACGCACTTATCAGCGGTATTTCGTCTCACGCGATGCGCCAATGCTTGTTTGAGGAGTCAGTCTTTTCAGTTGATGATGCTTTCGAAAAGACCCGCGCCCTTGACACGTCGCAAACGAATTCTGAAACATACGCCGAGCCTGGAATGTGTTGTGCTGCAGATGCTCAGTCGACAACCGTGACGTTAGATTACACAGAAAACTAAGCAATTACTCAGCATCTGCGGCATATACCAGTGCGAGATACGCCTGCTGTGGTAGTGACAAGAAGCATAATTAATCCTTGAGAAGTGCTTAATAATTAAGTAATGGGAATAATTACCCTTAATAATTAACCATATTAAAAGTGCTTTGCACGCTACGATGTGTTTTTCTCATGCCAAAGAGCAAGACATTTTGCAAAAGCGTGTCAAGAACCTGCAGAAAGATTGAGTGCCACAACACCTCGGCTTCTGAATTTTATCCTTCATTACGCGCTATGCATCAAGCTTCGGAGTGTTTGTGTGCTGCCGTGACGGATTCGCATGTCTGTGGAAGGCATATGTCTACTTTAATTAACCCGGGAAGCTCCCCAAGCTGTATGAATGGACGAACAGCGAAGACGTTAAATCTGTTTATTCGTAGGTCGACTATTAAGGTGTCTACGGCCGTGGATTCTCTGTTTTAGAAAAATCAGTGTGCTCTGGTGTGATGGATTCACACCGAACGATAAAGTGTACAACAGGCTTGCACAACTAAGAAAACTCGAAGGGCCAAATTATCAGAATAAATTTGCCGCGGGCCGTAAAAGTCTATTTCATTTCGATATAGAGATTTCGTTGAAGTATGGAAGAAATTCTGGAACAACAAGTACTTATTCGAGGTCGAGCTTTTGCCACATTTTCTACAATTGAAAAAGCTCGCGCAGGCCGCAAGAAAAGCTTTCGCCAGCAGCAAGTTGTGCTAGCCTGGTGTACAACAATGTTTAAATCGGAGTGATGAAAAGTCTTTGCTGCGACGCTTTGCTTGGACAATATCTTCAACCGCTACATCGCCGCGTCTTTTTTTAATTTGGTGACCCTAAACTGGGGTCAATCATGTACCCTGGAGCGAAACGAACGTGCGCTGAAACAATGTCCATTTGTAGTTGGTAACTTTTTGGGCCGCCCGTTGTGAAAATCCCCAGAAGGAGGCAAAATGTTCATCTATGAGCAAATGAGCAAATCAGGGCTGTGGAGTCGGAGTCGCAGAAAATGTTAACGACTCCGACTCCAGGCAGACCTTTTGCTCACCAATTGTGACTGTTTGTGCCGCAAACGTGCGTAAGCGTCACACTGGGTAATTTAAGCAGCTTGACGCTTCAACAAGAGATGATCATGGGTATTCAGACAGAAGGCAGCACACTAACTTGCATACCTTCACTCAGGGGCCATTCCAGGTCAGCAGCGTCCCTTGGGCTCATCACGCAACCTACACTTTGTGAATGCAACCGTTCGGG
>JGI24158J21664_10010215_pt1 | contig 12530 bp, 12 predicted proteins | sample Ectturendosymbi3_FD_21664 | JGI IMG/M metagenome (IMG submission 21664) | reverse complement strand
ACAATAACATGGCAACAAATCTTCAAAGGTTCACTTCAAGTTACGGAGAGTATTGCCATTTTAGCTGATTTGCTGCTAAATCTAGCAGGTTTTTCTCACTGACAGCAGTAAAATTTTCAATCTACCAGTTCATAGGTGTAGGAGCAAGCAAATTTTTGGGGGTGCGAAGGATTTTTGCCCGAATTTCCGCAAACTTTCCGGAAAAGCTTTTGTGCGGCCTTTGCCCACGATTTTCTCCCACAAAGAACATGAAGATCTGTTTTTGGTGTGGCCTCCAAAATAGGTCTTAAATTGTGTTTTTCTGCAAACGTTGGGCACCATTTTTTGAAGTCAAACAACGTTGAGCGCCATATTTGCCCGGATTTCAAGGATTTAGCTCTAGATTTTCAGGGATTTTACTCACATTTTCAACGGTTTTGCCCAAATTTTCAGGGATTTTGGCCAAATGTTTGACAAATCAAAACTTTTGGGGGTGCGTTTGCACCCCCGTCTCCTACACCACTGTAGCAGATAGCTGATTTTCTAGCAGGATTTAAAAAAAACGATTAGGTGGCTTAACACGCAACAAATTCCTGACAAAAATTTGTTTCAACACTTTTTGGAGATGAAAACTTCTATACCTTTTTCCTAAAAAAAATTTATCTTCTTGATGAGACTTTAAATTGGGAAACACAAGGACCAGGCACATGGGCGTCCGTAAGGGGGGCAAAACGGGCGTTTCCCCCTTGGAAATTGGGACGAACAAGCAAAAATTTCTTGAAAACGCGAAATCAGAAGTTTAATTCCGATAGGTGGGGTTAAGCCTTGTAATGACAGTGTGTTTGGCGGTGAAACACTCACTCTGTACAAGAGCCAGGTTCACTGCTCTAGTTCTGGTGTCATATATGCAGTGATGAGTATGCATTTCAATCATAACTGTTGAACGTAGACATCTTGGCACGTAATGTAGCGAAACAGCGACTGCTGATATTAGTAACGACCAGATTTTTAGGTGTAATTTGCGTATTTTTTTTGCAAAGTTTTCCCGGGGACATGCCCCGGACCCCCTAGAATGGTCGTCCTAAAGTTGATTTGTGACGTCCCACGATTGTGACGAAACTTGGCCCCCCCTCGGAAATTTTCTGCGTACGCCACTGCCTGTAGGGACCCGATTTCTTTGAATCTAGGGATCCGATTATCATTGATTTTAGGGACCCGATTTTCAATTCTAGGCTCCCCGTTCAGGTCCCTAAAACACCTTTACCCTGTACTTATTCTAATAATACACAAAGCTTGTAATTCATTTAGAGCTCTGCCAAATCAGTCTTAAAATGTTCATGCACACTAAAAGAAGCATTTTCTCAGTGTAAAATTTTCTTAGAGAGAAAGCCCTGTTTGCAACTGTTGCCGTAATTTAGGCGTTTTCTTTGTGGTGTAGAAAGGGTGAAGCGCCTTGTGTACGTCCATTTTCGTTGGATCGTCAACAAGCCGAAAAGAATAGGCCGAAGCAAAATTTCGACTTCCCCCTCTCTGGAAATGTTTCTGCGGACGCCCATGCTTGCAGCGTTTGTTTTTGGCCAGCGGCTGGGGAAAGGTTGCCGACTCCTGGCCTAGAGCCCTGCACCCAAAATTACAGGATACACGCAATCTCTACATGCATGATTTCCTGAAATTGCACCACAATTGTGATGCATACCTGGACGACTGGACGTACAGAAGGAACGGCAAAGTACATTTTTAACTGCATTTGAACATCGGGAAAAAGAGGCTCGCAGCTTGTTTGCTGCACAATATTGGTATCGCAGTTGTCTCTGAATGTCTTTGTCATCTGTGAACTCAGTATCCAGTATAACTCCCAGTGTTTGTAGTGGTTAACAGATTTAACGTTTTGACTACTCAGTGTCAGTGATGGGGTGACTGCGCTTTTTGCACTCTTAGCCTCAAACGTCATACAAACAGTTTTGCTGCAATTGAAAATAATTCCATGCGATTCTGCATAAGCTTGACACACATCAAGTATACTTTGCAACCCTCTTACACTTAGGCAAAACTCACAAATATCATCAGCAAACATCAAACGATTTAATAAGACTTCACCAACATAACACCCCGCTTCGATGTTGTTTAGTTCAGTGGATAAGTCATCTAAATATACAGCAAACAAGTATGAATTCAATACTCCCCCTTGTCTAACCCCATTACTCACACGAAACGGTTCAGACAAACGCTATATACAGTATGCTGTACGCATTTTTAAATCACTGACATCTCGTAAATTTTTGGGACAAGTATGCTAAACTTCCAAACGACCAGATACCACAGCTTGCGAACTTCGCATTTCAATATATAATTGATGGCTTGGTGAAAAATATGTGCGTATTGTAGCCTACGCTTAAGTATGCAGCATACGCGAAGCAGTAGTTTTTTATCGCATTTCAGTACATAATTGTTGGTTTGGTGAAAAACGTGTCCGTACTGTAGCCTGCATTTGTTGTGACGCTGCTGCAAAAGCAGGGTTCCCACAAATGTTGACTGGAAATTCCCTAAAGATGAGTTCAAACTTCCCAAAATTTCACAAGAATTCCCTAGATTTTGCACAAAGCAGTGTGTAATTCTCACCTAACTTTTAGCACTTCAAAATACAGTATAAGCCAGCAGGGACGCTGGAAAATGACAGAGGCATTGTCCAGCCTGCCCTTTGAAAAAGGGGGCAACGAGGGTGGAAATGCCTTTTTCATAACAGTATCAGGGCAATTTCTTGATTTATCAAAATCGAATTGAATGAAGTTCATTCCAGCTGGCTGAAATAGCTTTGTCTGGCGAGGAAGGTGTAGGGACTGGGGCACAATTGGACCCCAAGTAAGCATGTTCGTAAATAGGGGGTGCAGGAAAATTTTTCGCCCTCTTTGGAAAAATGTTTTGGATGTAATTTAAAACTATTGGACATAGTTTTGAAAAAATTGGGCCCCTCTCAGGCAACTCTAGGCCCCTCAAACATTTATCAATTCACTCACTCCAAAGCCACATATCGTGTTCTTTTAGGCTAGCCTACTAGTCTAGAGCTTCTAAACATGAAAATTGAAAAGCGGTGGAAAATGTATTTAAAATAATAACGAAAAACTAGAAGTTTCAAACTCCTTTCAAAAATAAATTTTTGGTCAGTGAAATGCCGCCCGGGGCCCGCGGCCTCCAGCTCCTCCCCTTGCTACGCCACTGACTGCAATCTATTCATTTTATATACGAGCTTGTAGTAATTTTTGTTCGAATGGACTAGATACTGTATGGGCATTGTTTTCTGTGACGTAATAATTACTTTTCTGGAAAAATCAGGTTTAGTCTGAGCGTAGTATATATACCGTTACGAGTGGATTCCGCATTTCATCATTCTTAGTAAGTAGTTCTGAGATGAATGGATCGTAAAGTAGTGGAAAACGGTTATGTGCATTGCTTTTCATTTAGGTGAATTTTTGTTCTTGTGAATGTGTTTTGATAAATGAGAGAGGGGAAGGTCTGCTCTATTTACCTGCGAGTGGAGTGATAATGGAAGCTTTTCTGATTTTTGATTTCATCATAAACTTTCATCATGTCAAGAAACAGGGAAAATAGTTATTGAACCAAAATATATTAACAAACCTTTGAAATTCAATTTAATGATTTTATTATTTTGTACATGTTTCAAGTAAGCGATTATTTTTTGTAGAGAATATTGATTTAATCTGTGCCCCCTTGTCATGTCCATACGCTTGATTTTCATTACATATTTAAAAAGTTTAAATTCCATTCTAAACATTTGAAAATTAGTTCTTGATTATGATTTGTAGGTTCCCCGGCAAGGGCGGCGGAAGCGGTATGGCCAGGGCCATACCAACCAAAATATTGGTATGGCTCTGGCCATCCTATACAAGCATCCCAAAACAAATTTCTAACAAAACAGTTAGAAAGCAAGTTACATGCATTATGCGAGAAAGAATCGAATAGCACAGGGGTTCCCAACCTTTCTCAGACCATGAAGCTCTTTGGCATTACTACAGATGAGCATCTGCCCCTAAAACTTCCCATAACAAAATACTTCATCATGACTAATCATAAATATATTTAACAATAAGCATATAATAATTTTTGAAAATAAATCTTTACTGATATGTATAAATATTTGAAATAATATATAAATATGTTTCTCCCTTCTAATGCTTACCTCAAATGTTCCCCTTCAGATAGGCAAATGTACCCTCGGTTCGAAACCGCTGGCATAGCATATTCGACCTTTCACTGATGTTTTTTCCTGATCCACAAACTGTTGATTGTTCAGAAACAAAACTATTGTTGCATCACTGCGCGTTCTCTCGCAAATCTCGTTATTCGACGACGCTGAGGTAACGACTAGCTGGTCTAGCAATCTAGCGCGTGGTTGATTAAACCAGGGGTCCGCAAATACAACACGACCCTAAAACATAGTTAAAAATTATCGGGATCCAAACATTGCGTGAGCATATACTTTTGTGGAAAATACTTTTTAATCAAATATCAATTCTAAGACTACTATTGACAGTAGAAATTTTCTTGCACAAAGTTGTATAAAACTTAGCACATACAACAGTAAATGATTGCATTTATTCTGTCTAATGGGAATGGCAAATTGAAAATGTAAATTTAAATTGTTTCCCGACCCAGAGTAGAACGTTGGGTCGCGACCCGCTATTTGCGAACCCCTGGATTAAACAATCTCATGAAAGTAAGAAACAAGTGGGATATTTTGGAATCATGAGTGTAAGGACATCACTGCAACTGAAGCCAAAAAAAGAGCTGAAACAACATGCAGTGCTGTTCAGTGCTTTCGATCTGTTGCGGCATTTTTCTCATTTTGAGAGAAAACATTGCAGCAAGCTGAGTTACAACTAACGGATCCCCGTATTCCGAAAGCGCATAGACCTCCTAAAAAACTGCAATCTGGATCAAGGCCATGCACGTTCAGTTCCCTGAAAGATTATTATCGTATGATATACTCCGACGTTGCCGACAGCATCAATGTTGAAATACAAAAGAGATTTAACCAGGACAATTTTGATCTTTATGCAAAATACGAAGCATTCTTGATTTCGGTTGCAAGCAGATGATGTGTGAACGCAGAAAACCTCAAAGCCGTGAAAAGCATTTTGGTGACGATCTGGATGCCCAGTGGCGTGTGTAAGGAAAGGCGAGCGAGTCACTTGCCTCGGACCCCCTTTTTAGGGCCCTCCACGAGATGGTTCGGGCGTAAATTTTGCGTATTTTTTGTGAAAAACTTATTATCCACTCATATAATGTATTCCGAAGCACATAATAAATAAGAACTCTTCTTTCGAAGGGCTTCACAACAGCAACTGCAATGTGTAGGAAATGCCTACTCTCAGGGCCGGATGTAGCTGATGCGAGGCCCTAGGTTAATCCACTTGTGAGGCCCCCTCTCCCACTGTTACGAGGAAAAATGGAAAAGCGTTAGTCAATTTGAGCTTAGCCGAAAATGACGATGTGGACGCTCCAAAATTACGTCAATAAAAAATTATAAATCATCACTAGAGTGCGCCCCGCGATCACTGCGCTTGTTGCTGCCTTCGACGAAAAAGCGTTCAATGACACGGAATTGTTGAAATCGTACTTGGCTGGCGGGAACAGGATTATCAATTTTTCCAGGCAAACCAACCGGAAATTTAATGGTTAATTATTTGACGCAACACATGGCCTACGGTTTGCATAAGTTGCACATCTGATTTTTCTTATCTGTGCTCAAAAAAAACAAACACCTTGCACATATGTGTGGCGGCATAAAGATGTTAAAGCACAATGTTTGAACCACGTTGCGACTCGCTTACCACGGATGTAAAAATTTCACACACACGAACAAAACACGTTAAGTAAAACGCACCCAAATGGTTGCAACTGGTAGGTTCAAGATTCGCTCGTTTGTTACTTTTTCAAACTGCTAAGAATCGAACGCAAGTCGCAACGAGACGGTCGCGCGAAAGCATGTGAGATTTAAACCAGAACCGTCGCCAGAAGTCTTCACTATAGGGGGTTTTACATTTGCGCAGCGGGTCTTGACATTCTGAAAATTTGATAAAATCTCCACTGATTACAGTGTTTCATATTTCAATTTTTAGGGGCTAAGTGCGCCCACCAATGCTCCCCGCGGCGACGGGAGTGTTTTGAACTTCCCTTCCGCTGTCATTATTGAAAAATTTACAAAATGCTACAATCACCGAATCAGTAAACAATTAAAAAAGTTTTTTTCCTGGCCTTCTTCATAACAAAATCGTCTAGGAATTCATTAAAATTTGGTTGTCTAAGTTTGTCACTTTTAATGCGCCAAATGCTTAGTGTGGGCAACCTCTCATGGAACATTACGGCCCTTTAATTCAGTTTCAATTCTTTTGCATCTCGAACGAAACCTTCCTCCTGAGTAGTTGCTGTGGTAACCATCAAGCTCAGAATTAAGGGTCCACAGGGTTGGATAAACTAAGAACCACTACTCTAAGGCATCAGACCCAAACGCGTTTTTGTCATTTTCTTGGTTTTACCCTTTTCTTTGTCTCCTTGGGGTAAGAGTTTTGTGGTTGCCAGTTGGCAAAGTGACTTTTGCTTGCTATTCAAGTCCATTTAGATCTTCTCTGATTTGCTTAGTATGGGAGAAGTACAAGCTTGCCCAAGTAAAAATAGCAATCTGAAATCTGATAGTACAGATAGACTCCCTTATCTGCAGTGCAACGTCTAAGCCAGCTATGTCCAACCCGCTGTCCAGTCAACCCAGTTAAGGTAAAATATCCTACATACTGACAACATGTCCTTCTTAATAATCTTGAATTTGACATTTTTGATGCAGGTGATCCTCAGTGCCTCTTTATCATGCCTTGACCATTGCAGTTAGGATCAGAACGCTTTCAGTACATTAGTTTAAGCTAAATTGAGTGTGCTAAGATGAAAGTAAGCCATCCGATATGCGGCCCTCATGCCATGCAACATGCGGCCCTGGTTACGACAATGACATAATTTTTGGCTCAGTAAGCCATTTGGGTTGGACGTAGCTGTTCTAAGCTTTCATCAGGTGCATTTCAAACACAAAGAGTCACAACTTCTTGCGCCTGATTCACACGTAACAACCGGTACGATTCAGCAAATACAAGACGCAGCCAGCGTGCATTGAGTATACCGACACAATAGTCGGCATGCGGCTTGACGAGCGGTCATATTGAGATTCATGGAAACTCGTTGGAAGATCCTGGCGTTATCAACACGGAATCTGAATAGGTGAAAAAAATAAATTTCACGAATAATTAAGGCATAAAATTTTGACGAATAATTGTCGAACTGATCATATACCGGCAATTGACTCTTACGCGTACCACAATTCGCTGGAGGCCCCCTTGGATCTTGAGGCCCTTGGCTTAAGCCTATATAGCCTATAGGTAAGTCCTGCCCTGCCTACTCTGCTTTCAAAGGGGCCCCCAACAACCATTGTAATGCGTAAGTACTCTGTTTTTGAAGGGTCACCCAGTAGCAACTGCAACGTGCAGGTACTCTGCTTTCAAAAGGCCCGCACTAGCATCTCTAATGTGTAAATGCAGAAAAGCTTCAAACCAACTTCAATACCTTTAAATAAACTGTGGGTTCAAATTTTTTCCAAAAAGTTGTGAAAAGACCCTATCAATTTATTCCAACTGGTAATTATTTTTCACTGTCAGATGTCAGAGAATGAAGCTTCTCATAATATCACGTGGACTACTGTGGAAAAGGTGCCTTGCTTTAAGAGTACATGTAACGCATGTGAAATCCCAAGAATTTTGTTGTTATCAAACGTAGACTTGTTTTGTCTCATTAATCTGTATCAAATACAAGTTGCCTTTTTTAAGTCTATTGTAAATTGCAGTGTAATATTCTTTGTTTAAATACTGCATGTTCTTGAATGTAAATAACAAGATGAAATTTAAACCAAATTTAGTGTTTTGAATCTGCTTGTTTGTTGCCTATGGTTTCATGGGGTCTCTGGGACATGGCTGTGAACAAATTCAGGAAACTAAGCGGTTTTTCAGGGCAGTTAGTTTGTTATAAACTTTCTTGTTTAATGGTGAATGAAGAGAAATGGGGCGCAAAATTAGAGAAGTGGGGACCATGCCAACTTGCTATCGCTTAACTTTTGTGTGTTGCTAGCTTGATCTTCCCAACGTTCAGTGTTTTTAAAGTTGTGTATCATGGATACCATTTTGGATTGTCTATTATGTCCGTCATGTCATGCCGTAGTCTCCGTGCATATGGGTGGGACCCGCATATCCCCATCCTGGGCTTGACCAAAAGATTTTATCACGCTTGGCTGAGTATGATGACGTCATCAGATGGTCCTCTTTTACAGCCTTGCCTCGGGCCTCCCCAACCCTAAGTTCAGCACTGTGGATGCCTCAAGGTTTTCTAATGAGTTGGCTGTTCTGATTGATGCAGTATCAGGTGTCAGTGTGAAAATGAAAGACGTAGTTAGCATTCTTGCATTTACTGTATTTCAAACTGCAACATTTTTTCCGAAGTTAGGAAACTTCTACAACTTATGTACGTGATGTCAGTTACAATTCCTTCTGCAGAGCGTTCTTTTTGATCTCTTCGTCGTTTGAAAACGTAGATCCTAACCACCATGAGTGCGCAAAGACTGAATCGCCTAATGATTTCGTCTGTTCATGGAAATTACACAGAAAGTTTGAATGTGCGAAAGATTGCTTCAGAGTTTGTTTCAAGAAATGAGAACGCCAAATTGCCAAATTGTTTTCAGAAAAGTGTGACGTGTGTCTGATTATGTTTTCTTGTCTTCTGATTACACGACTCTGCTTCTTTGTGACAAAGTTCAGTAAAAAGAATATGATTGAACTTTGATGTTTTGTCAAACACGGATCATTCGCATTTTTCTTGTAATTCATGGCCTCAGGCCATACCAATCATTTTTACATTCCGCAGCCGTTGCTCTGCGTTTGGTCGAGATTGCAATCTTCATAAAACAGCTCGAGGTTCAAGGACGTTGTCCTCCAGCAAGCTATAGCTTATGTAGCAGGGTTGCCAGGTTGACTTATTCAAATTGGTTTAACATGTACGTCAGAGTTTGGCATATCACACAGATCTGCACTTTTAAATGAATTTCATGGGGATTGGGGTTTAAAAGCGTTTTCGGGGTAAATTTGGTGCGCTGATTTCAAAACTGTTGTCAGATTCTCCCTATGTGGTCAAGATTTTGAGCTATTTAATATTTTTAATTTATGCAGTTGTAGCATTTTAAGCATACTGTTGCATAAGAGGCTTGCACATTTCGTGATTTGTTAAACTGGCTTACATGTTCTTTAAGCGCTAGTGACTTCTTGTAATAACCGTGATTTGTAAACTAGCTTATGAAGAGCAGTGTGCAGCGTAGAAAACATATAAAGAGGTTAAACAAACACAAAATGTCAGTTAGTGTATACTGCATACTTGCAACTGTGACTTACAAGACACAGATGAGAAACTACGCAAATATTATGGCTTTGCAATGCAAAGATTGTGGTGAAGAAACAACGTTAAAATGCAAAGAATATCCCAAACGTGATAGCACACTCTTTTTTCATGACAGAAAAGATTGCACGGTTGCTAATCCAGAAATTGTCTTTTCTGTGTTTTTCGGGAGTAGCTACTGCCAGCAACCTCTATCCAAGCACCAGCAATAGTTTGCCAACATGTTGGTATAGCAGCATCCCTGGTATCGTTTCTATTGTTTTTATATCTTGGTGGAAGGACTCTCTTTGCTCTTCAATCATTGCTTCTAAGTTTTCAGGAAAATAGTTCACATGACTATGAAAAAATGAACCTGCACCCTCATATCTCATCCTAATTTTTCGCGAGAATTTAACAGCTGTTTTGAAAGGTCGTAATAGTTAGGAGCTTTAAAATATCCAAGGATGTTTTTGACAAATGCTGTAGAGTGACCGCCAAGCATTTTTACGAGGGTTCTCAAGGTAAGTGCAAAATATTTGTCTTGCATTCAAACGTCATATCTGAGAACCATAAACAAATTTCAGCCCTCAACTTTTCAGTGCTCAGCGCAGGGAACTTTTCACAAAAATATGCAAAGCAGTCACTTTTACCTGTTTAAAGCTTTTGCAAAGTGTTTTCATACTTTGATGTGGAAAGGAGGAACTAACACCTCGTTTGGATTAATCAAAGGAAAGTGTATAATATTTCTTTTACCAATCTCAAGTCTTCTTGGGGAAACTTTCCCTAGTCCAATGCTCTTCACAAGCGCCGTTGTCTCACAGACACAAGAAACACGGAAAGTTAAAAATCGTTATCGAATTACTTTTTTGCCCAACTAATATGCACAAGTTCTTCTAATTTACTGCAAATCAATCAGTCATGCTCATCAACTATGGTACCAGGCGTAGACTATTCTGACATAGGATTTTATTGTAGTTACCGCTTATAACAGGCTACCACTAACTTACTCCCAGTGGGCCTACGCGTTTCAACAACAGCTAATAAAGCATTTCAGCATTGAAAAGCACAACTACTGATTACAAAATCTGTTTTCAAGTTAAAAATGGTGGGAAATAACTTTTGAAACTTTTGGTGACGTTTTTCAATATTTTGCGAAAACTGCAAAACGTATGCCCTCTAGCGGCTAATCCTGACCAGATGGACAAAAACAGATGCGATTATTGGACTCAGCGCCCCACAAAACCCCCAAATCTGTTACAAACTTCAAGTCCCCCAACATCCTGTGTACCGGTTATTGGCCTTATTTAGTGGTGTTGTTGGCGGAAGAAAACACTGTTTAACACTTTTTTAATACCTGTCTGCGTTATCAGACGTTTCGATTTTCTCAGGCTGTTTGGCTTTTATTGAAGCTAAATGGCATAGTTTGCTTGAAGATTTGACGTATTTGGTCCACGTGAACTTGGAAAGTGTTGTTTGTGGGTTTTTTTGTGACTGCATGTTGTAACAGATATTTTGTGGACTTGTGACATATCTATCATGCCATACGCTTGTGCACCAGATTCGATAGTAATTGAAAACTTCGGCATGGTACATGTTTGTATTTTCACAACCTGTATTTTATTGTTTCAAACATATAGAAATTGCTTAATAAAAAACCCTGTATAAGCGCAGATGGTACTTGAGATGAACATCTGTTTAATAATTTATATGCAATAATTCTGGGCTTGGTTCCATAGCAACATTGCATTTTTGTCATTACTCATTCGTAATTCAAAACCGAAAGCAATCGGCCCGTATCGGTTTGTTTGGCATTTCTGGTAACCACTTAAGGCAACGTCGACCTTATCACTGAACTTCCTCTGTAAATGCATAGGCAGTCGTTTAAACACATCCAATAAGGTTTGGGACGAATTCAATTCGGAATCGTAGCTCCACTGAACACGGGTGTTGTAGCATTTAGCTGCTAGCTTTGATAGGAGGTTCCACCGTAATGGAATCCAAATAAGCCATAACAAACACACGCTTTTTCGAACTTACTAGCAAGTTTATCAAGAGCTCTCTTTCAGGCTTCTGAAGGTGGACTGATGATATTGCAGTACCTAAAAACTCGTACGCTTTATCCCGACACATATCGATCAAATACGCAAGTTAAGAAGCGAGATCGGAACTGTTTCATTAAAATTTCTTCAAAGCCTTAAAACCATAATAGTGTAAAGGATTACCGTAGAAAGCAGGGACGCCGGAGAGCGGGTACACGAAGGGGGCATTTTCCCCTACCTTTTGATAAGGGGACAACGGTGGCGGCGATGCCGTCAGTGGCGTAGCTAGAGTGTGGGCTGCGCGGGGCGGCCCTTGAGTTTGGCACCCCGGAAGTCCATAAAAATATGTATTGCACAGTGACTCGCACTTAAAGCTTTGTATATGTATTAACTAGTTTGTGCAGCATCATAATATTACAGTACTATCAAATGCTCCAATATGGTATGCTTTAAATACGCACCAAAAAACTCATACATTGCAAGTAACGGTCAAACAAAAGGCAAAAATGACATACAGGGAAAAATAGTTAAAAAAGTGTAAAAAATTAGGACCGTCTTTATTTTTCAAATGATAACTACAATTTTCTACCCAGTAACTTTTCTTGCCTTTTTGTTAGCAATTCTTCAACAGCAATGTCAAAATGTATTTCATCTGTCAATTGTTGCTCTATAGACGGTATGGCAAGATTTCGCATCCGCAAGGTGCTCATACTAGATCTTAAGCAATTCTTGATCAGTTTTAGTTTCGAAAAACTCCTCTCGCAGGTAGCAACACTAACGGCAACTGTGATGAAAATCCGCAGCATTATTACGATATTTCGAACAGAGTTCCCAAGGTTATTCTTTTGAATAAACTGCAAAAGTTCAAGGGGCCTTATTCTTTCTCTACTGTGAACTATATGTCGGCAACATCGTATAACTGTGATGCACCAATAAACTTCTTAATTGCAGAACAATGAACAACAAGCGACGCAACAACTATCAATATTTCTTTTTCCGCTATCTGCACTCAACCTCCGGTACAACTAACTGGCCTGC
>JGI24158J21664_10010214_pt1 | contig 12531 bp, 3 predicted proteins | sample Ectturendosymbi3_FD_21664 | JGI IMG/M metagenome (IMG submission 21664) | reverse complement strand
GTTCGCGCCACATATATGTGTGGTGTTGTTCTTCACGCACATCCCGTTCGTGGTGAATCACACAATCAACGCAACACCACCGGAGAGGTTGCAACAGCACCAAGGTGTCAGTGGACATACGGAAATCTCCCAGAACGCAATACAGACGCTATAAAGTGGCAATGAGGACCACCTGCATCAAAAATGTCAAATTTACGATTATGAAAATAAGGCCAGGTTGGCAATATGTAGGCAACTTATGCTACAGCAAAAACCTAAACTGGGCCGCACAAAATCTTTGGTTGGGCCGAGGGTTGGGCACAGCAGAATTCTATCACCTTTTTCGGACACAGGCATTTCGCACAAGAGCCTTTACTGTTCTTATTAAAATAATGAAATTTTCTATAGCTGCATTTATACTCATACTATGAAATGCAGAACATACATGATTAGGGGGGGCAAACAATAATTTTGATAAAAATCAAAGTTTGTGCTTGAAACACGTTCTGGCAGCGTGATAGGCACTATTACAGTCAATCATGTTCGCGGTTGTAAATGACCTGAACTGAAGCTCACCGCGTGCTCAAAACAACGCCAGGCTTATTTTTGACTTACAACTTCAGTACCGCATATCCATTTTCATATAACATCATCACAAAATTGACTTTATTCAGCAAGATGGACGATTCAGCACCAGAGCTGTGTTTTCATCGTTACGTGGCTGTTTTTATCATGTCCTCAGCAACGTTGCGCCATGACAAAATGCATTTACTGTAATATCATCTTTTTGTTATAAAGCAAAGTTTGTGGAAATCGTGAAGGAGATATCAAACCACTGTGCCAATATCACTTGGTGCCCTGCCCTTCTCTGAACAACATGTGGCATCCATGCTTGAAAGCAGCAACTTTCAGGACACTATTCAACTCTCAATTGATACCATAAGAACGTACGATAAGACTGTCTGGGACCAATGCCGATTTTTTCATTGCCGATAACCAATGCCGACATCTTTGCATTACTCAAATTACAGTTAAATGACTGCACTATGCGTATTAAACCAAATCTTAAAAGGGAATACCTCAACTGGACAAATATACGAAAATTTTTCATGAAAATCATAATTTAATAATCAAAACTTAACACTTCGAAGTCGCGACGAAGAACCGCACACTGAATTGCGCGGAGGCGTGGTCACTAAAACAGTTAAACACCACATCGCAACCCGTGATCTGTTCGCTGTCATTCATCTGCTTGCTGCACGAAAACCAGGGTTGTGGAGCGGGAGCCCAAGCACTTTTGGATGGCTGGAGCCGGCGACTGAAATTTGAGTTCCCGTTCAACAGTCTTAGTTTGTGGGGCAAGCGAGTTGTTTAAATAATACAATGGTCTTTAGTTTTTATTGGACCAAATCGTCCTGGAGCCGGAGCCAAAATATTTAGATGCCTGGAGCTGGAGCCCGAAATTTGAGTTCCGGCTCCACAGCCTTGACGTAAACTCACTAATTCAAATATCGTAGCAGGGCGCTGCGCCGTAAGGAACACGACAGAAATTAGCGCTAACAAATAAGAGTAACATCTTGCGTTTCCACATACTTAAAATAAATTTATATCGTTGTTTTATGGGCAAATATAGCCGATATTATATATGGGCGGAATTTTGCAGATATGATAGATGGGATTGATCGCAATATCGGACGAGCTCTAATTGAGACATTCGAAAACGTCATGCAATTACGGTGATTTGTAAAGCTTTGTACATCAGCAAAATCCAAGCCGTAAAATTAGACGTCACAGTAATCAACAATTATTGTTGAATACAGCCATTATATAGTAATACGAACAACAGGTTTATTAAAACTACGAAATACATCAAGTACTTTACCTTTGCTTTGCTTCATGTTAAGATTTCGAATGATTGATTCAATACTGACTGCTTTGTGTGGCTTACGAATGCTCTTTTCGTCTGTTGTTTTTACGCTGGGCTTCTTATTTTCGTGAGTTTCGCACGCCTGTACTCCAGTAAAATTTTCACAGCAAGTTTGTTGCGGAATATCACCTGTTACGTTGCTTAAGTTTTCAGTTTTAATCTTGACGTTTTTAGAAGAATGATCTTCAACTTCTGGCTGCTTATTGGAATCGTTCATGCTGGCACTCACTGCTGTTGAAATAGGCGGTTCCGCATTCTGCTCATTTTGTTCTGACGAAGGTGTATCCGAAAAGTTTGTTTTTGCTTGCGACGCAACAGCAGAAGCAATGGTATTAACTGTTGGTGATGGAGCATTTTGTGTTGCAGAATCAGTATAGCCATTGTCCATGACTTGCATCTTTGCAGAATCCGGTTTACCAACATTGCTGAATGGAGAGACGGCAGCAACAGGATTGCGATGGGTTTGTATGGTTTTCACCTGGGCTTCAGCAAAATTACAAATTTTTAATGGCATAGCAAAATAGCTCTTTGAATTTATGGACTTCCGGGCAGTTTGCTTTGCTTTTGCTGAAATAGGTGGTTCCACCAAAACAATTTTCATGGTATTTGCGTCGATGCACAAGGACTTGGAAGATCTATGCAAAAATACACCTGGTTAAAAATTAATCCAAAAGCAGAGAAATCAAGTATAGATGCAGTAAGCAAAAGCAGCAGATAGAGTTGAAAAACCCTGAACAGCAATATCACAGACAAGAACACACAAGATATGCTCAATTTATTTGCAACCTACAATGCTTGTGATGGATACAGCTCTTGAAGATCTTGGACTGCAACAAATGGTAAACCTGAAAACAATGCACGATAGGTAATTATCTTTTTCAAAAATTGTTTTACGTAGATAGATCTAAGAAAATCTCACCACTTCAAAAAGTTGTTAATGAAGCTCTTACATTTCTTGGTTTACCATGCTGAGATTCAGGGCTAAAAATGGGGAGAGCAAGTTTCTAGTGGGAATTTGTATTTCAGAGATAAACATTTGAAACAAGTGCCATCCAAATATAAACAAGTCAAAGTCACATGGAAAGTAAAACATAGCAAACTGCCACAACTTACCTGTTCCATTCATGCTTTCACCATCTAGTTTAAAGCAAACACAGACCACGCCTACAGTGCTGTTGTAATGACTTAGTTGTAAAATAAATTGATTCCACACATCAATTAAGAACTTTTATTACTTTAAGACTGAAGCACTTACATACAAACTGTAGTAATGGAGTTTAATAACTACTATATTGCTTTTCTAGATTCTGATCACTGAAACCAGACAGTATGACTTACCCTATACACAGTGGCGTAACTAGAGGTTTGAGTCAGGGGAAAAAAAACTAGCTGAAAGGGTCCCACTGGCCCTGTAAGGGGCCACTAGCAACACTCAGAAAAAAATTGAAGAAATGACAGTGAATCCAGATGTCCTGGATGTCTATACTAGCTAAAAAAAACGAAAAAACCATGAAAAATACAAAAAAACAACCTGCTGAAAACCAAAATAGTACTAAAATTTAGTGTCAACTAAAGGGAGGTCAATTTTTACATTTAGCTTGCCAGGGGGGTGCCCCCCTTCTCCCCATTAGTTACACTACTGCCTATGCACTGTCATTGTTGAGTACTGCATATTTTTAGTACAGATATATATATATTTTTTCATAGTCTCTTCATCACTACATTGCTTATCACTAACACATAAAACTGAAATTACTGGTATCCGCTTTTAACTGGAAGTGCAAAAGCAGAGCATGTGACAATCTTAACAAAACTACTATTTTGAAATATGTGATTTTAATGTGATTCAGTAAAAGTAAAATTAAACATTCAGACTGCACAGCTAAAAAAGCTTGAGGGACATCTACAGTTTGGTAAAAGTATCTGCTGCACTACAACAAAGTTGTGTGACTGATCCACAACCACATGACTGATCCACAACCACTGAGTGAGTTGTAACAGTGCTTTCAGGAAATAATGTAACCTTAATCAGCCCAACAAGAAAAACTCTGGCTTAGGCCTGCCAACATTTGCTAGCACCCCAAGAATGTAAAAATACAAAAGAAAAACACTAGTATACTATACAAAAACACCAATAAACTATAGTCTACTCTTATCGAACAATAAAGTGGCCTTTTTAATGATATTCCACAAAATTTCCAAATCAGACATGGAGTGTTTGGATCAGGCAAGTGAAAAAAACACAAGAGCCATTTTTTACTGGAAACACCCCTGTATAGCTGGTTCACAATTTTGCCAGGTCATTGTCATAGTCTCAGAATCAACACGTCATCGTCATCAGTAAGAGCAGTTCACTCTTGGAAACAGTAGTCTCTCAGTCATTTGTGTATGATGTTACACCAAAACTAACAAATCAACTGACTTCCTGTGGTTGTTAATTTGTTTGTTGCAAGAGCTAGACCAAATGCAAATAGCATGCACTTGACATTGGTTTGCAAAACAAAAATCACAAAACCATACATTGTTACATTTGCTATCATCACTTGAGGGTAAGAATTACTGTGACCAACCCTAGCTCATACCATGATGTCATAGCTCTGCATTCCCATGCCGGCAAACATTACACAGTTGTTTATGCCAACCTGAACAACATGCTAACTACTGGTAAGGCAAGTCTTGCTAAAAATTTCCTAAATATTTTTAAATCAATCTATATCAAGAAGCTTTAATACAGTTAGACTAAAAATTTTTTACAAATCTATACCATCTCTCATCAACAACGAACTCTTGCACTGCTGGCCTACTTAAACATATTTGCGTACTATGCCTACTTGATCACTGTTTCAAATTAAACATTAATACATATTGCTGTTTTCAGAAGGTTGCTTTAAGAAACAACTTATTTTGCAATATGCTCCAGATCAGCAGTTCCTAAACAGGGGGTGCGACCCCTGGGGGGCACGAGCCCTTATGTGCCCTACAACATGGACAGTTTGATCATGAAATTCACCAAGAAATACATTCGTTGAAGAAATACATTTTACAGCTTATTTAAAGTCAGGGAGGCTTGAAATAAGGGACAATTACTTAAGGGAAGTGTGGTAGAAAAAAGGTTAAGAACCACTGCTCCAGATGGACTAATTTCCAAAGAACACTTCCAAACACAAGTGAGCCATTTGAACCACTAGAGCACATCAGAAGAACTCATCAGTTTCTTCCCCAGGGCTCCTATGCAATTTTGAATGCAAATTTCCATACTTTTTCAAGACCTTTTCCAGACCTTTTCTGGACATAACTTTTCTAAATGACATACCTAGGTCAGATTCAGGCACTATATAATAGTTAACAGTAAAATCATCAATCTTGGAATTAAAATTATGCAAATGCATTTCAAAATAACAAGTCTACTTTTCCACACTAATAGGAAAAAATTTTCCAGACTTTTCCAGGCTGAAAATTGACCAAAATTTTTCCATACTTTTTCAAACTCCATAGGAACCCTGCTTCCCTCATGTGATATTCTGGTTGGCAATGCTAAGAAAACTGTTAGCTTTCCCCTGAGTCGTGACTGGCTAGGTCGGCCAAATCCTCAAGAAACTGCAAACAGTAATGCAAACATGAGAACTCTACCATGATCACTGCAAAACTAACAGACCAAATTTGCAACCAAAAACTGACTATAATATCATACAGTCGATGCGATATCTCCAAACTACGGCCCACAGGCCAGTTTTAGCCCATTTCATCTGGCCCACGAAGGTGTTTTATCCAGCCACAAAGATACACTGTCAAAATTGAAAAAAATATTTACAAAAAAGTTGTTGTTTTGGTAGAATATAACATACCCTGAAACAATTACGTATGCAAGATGTCTGACTCTTGAATTGTTGTGTAATAGCTTGTGTTGCCCTCAGACAAAAAAATTGAGACCCCTGATCTAGATAGACCATCAACATATCAAAAACATCACAAGCAAAATTAGACAACTTCCAGGATACAACACATCACAAATGGCAAACTGCTTGAGAAATTGAACTTGAATGCACAACATGTATAAGAAGCAATGGAGAAAGGAGCTTCGTCTTGGCTCTCAGCAATGCCAATCAAAGCTATTATTGGGTATGCCTTAAATCAGGGATCTGCCAACTTTTGTTATGATGGCCCAAACCACCCTTTCAGTCATAAAGGGTACATTCATATTTTTGTAGGCCAAATTTTGAACTTATGCTGTATTCAGTTACTTGTTGCATGCAATGCTATGCTGATGTCACAAACTGTATGATGACAAAAATAGTGCTTTGTCAATGCCAAAAAATCAATGTTCCATAGTAGATACAATAGCCTAAATTTTAGCCCCAACAACTGGCGCCAGTCTGTAGCTCTTGCATATCATTCAGCCCACAACAGAAAGTGCTGCACAGCCCAAATAAGTGCTGAATGGTCCACAGTTGGGCTGAAGTTGTTTGGCGACCACACTTAAATTTACAAGAATTGAGGGATGCCATCTGCATGAGATATTGGTAGGCAATAAATGGCACCCCTATATGCAAATTGGGCAGATACATATCAATATGACACAGTTCAGTGAGAGACTACAAGCACAGGTTATGAGAGAGATCCGCTAGACTGCTGATAGAACACATACTTCTTAAGATCTCAAGACAAGTTTTGAAAGAAAATGTAGGGCTATGAAACAGCTGCGGGAAATCATTCTTTGACGTGAGGATACTTTTTAAACCACACACCTCAGTTTGGCTTTTTGCGTTATGCTACACATTGATTGATGCTATGGGGTCTGAATTGCATTTTTGTGATTATGAGCTGAACCACTTTGTTTGGGAATTTATGACTGCAAGTTTTTTTTTAAGGAAAATGTTAGGTACCCAGTGTGGATCTGTAGGGACCCGATTTCCCTGATTCTAGGCACCCGGTTTTCTCTAAATCTAGGGACACAATGATAATTTTGATAATGCACAGCTAGGTTAAGGCTGCTTTAATTAAAAGAGCTCTGTTAAAGTGTCAAATGCATTGTTAAAGTATTTTTGTAGCAAAACCTTTGTGTACCAAATACAATCTGAAGTAATAACCAGTGCAAACATTTTACGTTAACAATAACATGCAGTAATACGACCAAATAGAGCAGTGGCTTAGGGCACACCTGAGAAAGACTGTTACTAGGTCAGTCAAAAACGGTTTAAAGTCATACTGCATCAGCGTAACTAACTGCCAACAAGTACTATACATCAGTATGACACGCAAATGAGTGTAAACTCTATTCAGTTTACCTTTCACTGAACTTTAATAAAATTAAACCTTGCAAACCAACTCAACAACACAATCGTTCTGCACCACGTTTCACTGGAAGCGAGGCGCTGAACTAGTAGATAGGCAGATAGTTCTGACTATTGCATTCATATGATTAAACGCCTCACGACTCATAGGCCTACCTCACGAAATCACCAGATTTCAACTAACCAATGAGATACGCGACGTGTTTACTGAGTCACCACTGCGCAGTGAGAAAAAAAGGTGCCTCTTCACCCTCATTCGTGATCAGAGAAGAGAACGAAATGCCGCCATTTTATTCAGGGCAAGACGCGTCACAGCAACGCGAACAGCAGTCACTAGCGCTGATCGTCGGCTGATGGTGAACCAGTAACCACGCAGGCCGCATTCAATGTTGTTGCATCGTTGCGCAGGCTATGGGTTTACAGCAAGACCTGGCTAATTTGCACCACGACGGTATGAATGATGATGTTACAGCTGTTAATTTAAGTGGATGGACTACTAGCACTAGAAAGTCTACAGTGGAACACGCTTAGGCTTAGTATTGAAAGTTAGTTGTTGCAAACAAAAGACAACCACAAACATTACCTTCGCACCTCTGAAGGATTGCTTTTCTTCGGCAGGCTTTTCCAAGTTTCCTGTTTTGTCAGACGCAATTGGCGCGAAAGCTGAGCATGACAGCACACAGGCTAGCTGATGAGATTTACAGCGCCCTAATGAAGTCGAAAGCACTGGTAAGAAAATTAAGTCACGCTAAGCAGAATCAAGTTACGTAAGCACAGGTGCTGTAGTCACTCGCTGGCCGTACCGTTTGGAGCGATAGCATCTGTAGAGGAAATGCGTAGGTTAGCCCATTGTGTGGGCTACGTAATAGACTTACCTTATAACTCACGAAGCCCAGCATCGCAGATGGCACAGTGAAACAATGCAAGTGACCGCCATTGGCTTTCGTGTACAGTAGAATGATTTTCCACTGCGTGAAGTTAGTAGGTGCTAAACAAGTCTCCCCTGTAACGCGTTAAGTTGTTTTTTTTGCAGTTTTCACATCAAAAACTAAATCTTTAAAGCATCGCATCTTAAGGTCTCAGTAACCAAATCATGCACCAGCAAACTAGCTGCTAAACCAAACGTACAGTTTTTCTGGAGTCCCCTCTGTACCTGCTAGTACGCACTAAAAGAGTTAAGCTCGCCTCACTTTTCAGGGTTAGCCTATACGTTAATCTTCTACTTCAGTTACTACCGGCTAAATAGTACTGTTGGTTGATCAAGCACTACCAAAGCTGGTAGGCTCAGGCTGGATTTGGTCGGGCTGGAGTCATACCGAAGACTTGAAAAGCGGTACTTGCGGCCTGTCCAGCCTCGTGGTCGGCGCTGATAGGCAGTGCTACTATTGGCTCGTCACCAGATCAGCATGATTAACTGCGAAAGCAGCCCCGTGGCCAACAGCGGAAATGGGAGCCGCAAATCACTAGTAGGACTGCAAAAGCAGTAGCCTACAAAAATCGAGCATAAACGAAACTGAACTGAGCTTCACGTGTTGATTATGTTAGCACTTGTTACCATTCACTATTATTAACACAAAATAGGTCATATAACATTTGCCGCTTAAAATACCGTTTGATGNCCATGTATATGTTTATGATAAATATTCGTACATANGCCTACCCCAAAAAACAATGATTTTGCGTATGTTGGTGTAGCCTACGCGTGTCTACTGTGCCATTTCGTTCTTGAAGTTTATCCGTAAACCATGCGTCAGCTACATTAAATTAGACTTGCATCCCGAAGCGCAAATGGTGCAATTCAACCAGGTGATCATGAGAACATTGGCTGTCCCCTTGTTCTTTTAACATTGAATGTAACGGTTGGTTTGTAATTTGTTTGCTGGTCGTTTCGTCAATCTCCTATTTGACAACTCTAGGGGAGGACGAGGCAAACAGGACAATTACAGAAAAAAACGTTATTTTTGCGACCGCATTAAGCGGATTTTGTTGATTGTTTTTTAATGTAAAGGTGTAGCCTAGTTGGTAACCATAATCAGTAGGCACATCGAACATAAAATTCTTTTGTATTGGCACAAATCACAAATGAGTTTTTTCAAAAATGGCCCGCTTTGCCTTACCCACAAGACAAAGTGAGACATGTCATTCGCTCCAGTACTTGCCAAATCATTAAAAATGCATTTGTCAATAAGTTTTTATATTTCAAAAGTACTTTTTACAAAAGTTTCACGCACTCCATCAAATCTTTCTAGTGGAATTTGGCACACCAGCTGCGTCTACTTAAGCAAACCAATGAAAACGGCAAGCCTGGATTGACTTTAAACCAGCCGCACGAGCTATTCAGGTGGTCTTAAATCCGAGTGATGTGTCAGAAATTCTTCCATTCAATACCAGCTTGCTCTTTATTTGCATATTTTCCCCTTTCGCTCTTTGTCTAGCAATTAGGAACCATTGCGAAATGAAATATTTGCAACTTGAAAGCTACAATCGAAGATCATGACAGTAGGCATATAATAAAAAGGTTTCATGGTGAAAAGCAATTTCATACCAGCTAGTCTAATCATAAGAATCACAAATGATAGTCTGGAGCAGCTATGTTCAACCGATATTGCTCTTGCAAAAAAGATGTTACTATCTTCACCAAAGCCGCACACTAAATGACATGTCTATGAAGGCCGTATATCGAAAGACTTAAAGCTATGCACTGAAAGCGTTCGAACCTTAACTGCGGTGGTAACGACAACTTGGCACCTCTAGCCACTCCGTCAGTGTGACTTGACTTTTTAGGCAACGTTAGTGCCAGTGGAACAAGGGTAGAGATCAGAAAACTAGTAAAACTTTTTGCACCAAGGTGTCAATGGGCATATGGAAATCTCTCGCAACGTAATACCGACGTGATGTAGTGGCACTGAGGACCTCCTGCATCAAAAATGTCAAATTTATGATTATCAAAACAAGCAGAGGTTGTCAGTGTGCAGACTAATCATACTACTGCGAAAACCCAAACTGGGCCGCGGTTGGACGTAGCTGGTCTAGAGGTTGGTCCTACTTCACCCCTGACCTATAACCTCAAAATGCCCCAAAGCAAAGCTTTCAGAAAATAACATCCTATCTTAAACCCAAAAAGTCGAAGCAAATAATTTTGCTACTAGCAAGAGCTTAACACTTTCCGAGGTAAAACCCAAACAAACAAAATCTTTCGTGTAACAACTTGGAATTGTTTGTGAACCATGCTTAAGACAAAATACGCGAGAAAGACGTTTTTCTCCACTAATTCAAGTTTTGTAGCCTGCGCAACAGAACCTGTAAAAAAACTGGCTCCGTCTCTGTTTGGCTAGGTAATTCCAATTTACCATTCCCGCTAAGGAAATACTGCTGGGCCTAATATGCAAACCTGGTAGTAGTCAGAATTTGTAGATTAGTAAATGGTACAGTGCTGTTTAGACATGTGTCATTAGCTTGCAGTTGTTGGGAGGACAAATAGCACGTGAGGGGCTGCACATTCATAATTGCAATGCAAGCTTACAGTGAAGGAAAATTTGTTTGAGAAACATGAAGTGAAAGATACATTCTGCAAAGTCCTTGCTCAAACTCCTTTTGATTTTCAATATGACTGAAAGAGCGCATCGTAGTTCCAATTACCCAATGACGTCAAAAGTCATCATATTTCCAAAACTCCACCAACAATTCCCGGAAGTACAAGAAATACAATTTTCACTTCACGTTAAAGCATTAAACATGAATTAGAGTGGCCGGCACCACTAGTAAGCCCGCGCTTGTGTAACACAGTAGGCCACCGACAGTATACAAGGAAAGTTTTCATTGGATTATGGAATTCCCTTTTCACAACTTCGGATCACTATATGTAAGCACCACGACAGAACGCATCCACGAAACCAGTTCAGTTTTTCTACAGGTTAATGTAACTTGTATGATTAGATGCAAGTGCCTAAGCCAATGATTCCCAACATGGGGCGTACGCCCCACAGGGGAAAGTTTGATTTTTAAAGGGGCACTGACCGGATATGTGTGCAAATTTTTCGAACTAATTTTAACGTACTTCAGGTTGGTAAGCATATTGTGTTTTTGATGTAGACTATGTTTAGAATCTTTATATGACCACATGGGGCGATCAGGATTTTAGACGCGACAAAGTGGGCCATAGGCAAAAAAGGTTGGGAACAACTGGTCTACACCTACTTGAATGCGCCAAACAAAATTCGCTGCACTGATCCTGTGGGTTAGTGGTACTGACGTTGATGCGGAGGGCGAGTGATAACTGACTTACACAACCTAATTTTCCTCGGTTTATGCCAATAGCGTAGGACAAAAGATCCGTCTACTAGTTTTGGTGCGAATAATCCTGTCCAGTGGCGTACCCAGAAAGTTTTCATGGGGATTTCATTCGGTGGGATATGGTGGTCATTTGCATTTGGTGTGCGCTGTTTATGACGTCACAATTTGATGTCATGTTTCCAAACCAATGTTTTGGCGAAGTTGTCGACATAATATGCATATTCTTCTACACCAGGCCTGCACAACTGAGAAAGCTCGAAGGGCCAAATATTCAACACCAATTTGCCACGAGCCGCAAAAGTCTATTTCATTTGGATGTAGAGATTTGGTTGTAGTATGGAAGAGATTCTGGAACGACATTTACTCGATGTCGAGCTTGTGCAAGATTTCGTACAATTGAGAAAGCTCCCGCGGGCCGTATGTTGTGCAGGCCTGTTCTACACGCACCACCCTTAGTTTATAAACTATCAGCGCTCCAAGTTAGGATATCGGAGGAAAATAATCTCAACGCTACGACACACCAGTTCATAACTGCAAAAACATCAGGCTTCGCGTTAAAACAGCGGAGTAAAACACACTCATCACCAGTGGCGGCTCGTCTAGACGGGCTGCAGCCCTCCCTGAAAAATGTAAGGCAAAAGATTCCGCCAAACTCGCCTAAAGTTTGGATTTAGTTACGAAAATTTCACAACACAATCATTTTCGGTACTTCTGACACCATTTTGGCTCAACGTTTCCTAGGAATCCAACGAAACCAATGTTTCGCTCTTTTCCAACGACGCCGCTTACGCGATGACGTTTTCAGCGCACTTGCCGATGAATTTGGCGATTTCGGGGCTGTCATCGGCACAGCCCTAAAGGAAAGAAACCAAACATTTGGCTGCAAAAAAGATGGTGGTGCATCCTCCTATCGCAAAGCGTTTTTGATATTTTGACAATGAATTTAAAAAAAAAAGGAGGACATATGATCTTGACAGTTTTTACTACCCGAATTTCTTGGGTACTAAATTTTATACTTAAGTTTAATAATGCTTTTACTAG
>JGI24158J21664_10010213_pt1 | contig 12531 bp, 6 predicted proteins | sample Ectturendosymbi3_FD_21664 | JGI IMG/M metagenome (IMG submission 21664) | reverse complement strand
ATGTCTATTTTTGCTGATGATGCTTTTTTGTATGGGTCATTCTATGTCAAATGAAGCAAAAAATGGAAAAGTCAACCCACCATCTCAGATTTTCCTCAAATCTCATAAGTAGGTAGAACTTCTTATGCTGATTTCAAAAGACTAAAGTTTTTTGAAATTGGTAAAGTTTCATGAAGTTATGGACCATACAAAATGACTACTTTTTCTGGTCACTGAAGCATAACGACTAGTAAGAAAATCATGATTAACTTTAAAACTAAATCATTCTCACTGTAATCATTTAATTGTTGTAGAAACTTGACAAAAGGTCATCTCAAGTACCTTATTTTCACTTGTGATGAAAAGTTTCAATAAATCCATGTGCTTACCCCAATTTTGGGTGAAGAAAATGGGTAGTCATCAAAATCACTCATGTGCGACGTAAATTTTGAATGGTAATAACTCAATGAGCACACATGCTATTGCCATGTGTAATACATCATCTGAAAGCTCTCACTGAAGAGATTTTAGTCTCAAGATATCCTCATTGCTTATCATGATTCTTTTTAATAAATGTCCCACAAAGTTTTTGCCTAGATTTCAATGTAATTACACTTAAACCCTTTTAGTCACACATGCACCACATGTTTGCTGAACTTTGCACAACCATAACTCACTAGCCAATTGAGTAAACAAGCTGTTCAAACCCTCTGAAGATCCGGTAAGTCTTGTAGTTCATATTTTTTCTGAAATTGGAAAAGTTAAGGCTTTGATATTTTTTTGGGTGATGTCATAATGTGGGTAGGTTCACGCATTTTGGCTGAGGTCACCTGGCCTTGGGCATTAAACCATGACCCAATTTTTCGGCTCAAAGTTTTATTGGAGACTAGGCTATAATTCAGGTCATTAGAGCCCTTGATCAGCTTTTTAGCATTTCTGGATCTAAAATTATGGTTCAAAAACCTAAATTTTGATGAAAAATCAAGGCCGGTAAAAGTAACCTTGGCCATATTAGCTAAAGGCCATAACTCACCTACCAATTGAGCAGGAGAGCTCGTCAAACACTCAAAAAGATGTGGAAAGTCTTGTAGTTTCAATTTGAAAACAAAAATTGGAAAGTTTTGGAATTTTGTTTTTTTGTTAGTGACATCATGATGGGAGAAGTTTATGCCTACTTCAAAAAGATTATCAGGCCCTGGGCGCCAATGCCAAGAGCCAATTTTTTGACTCGAAATTTTATTGGAAACCAGGTTGTAGTATGAGTCTTTAGAGGGTTTGATTGGCTTTCTGACATTTTTGGTTCAAAAGTCATGGCCAAAAAAGGCAAAAAAGTTTGGGAAATCCTCTGAAATCCCTTTGGAGATAATGTATAAAACAAGCAATAAGGATATTTTGACACTACAATCTCCTTAATGAGAGCTTTCAAATGATGTATTGCATATGGCGATAGCATGTGTGCTCATCGACTTTTCATCATTCAAAATTTGTCATACATGAGTGATTTTGATGACCACACATTTTCTTAAAGCCAAAATTAGGGTAAGCACATGGATTTTTTTACATTTTTCTTCACAAGTCAAGAAAAAATACTTGAGAACTTTTTGTCAAGTTTTTGCAACAGATAAATGATCACAGTGAGAATGATTTAAAGTTAGTTGATTTTCTTGCTAGTCGTTATCCTTCATTGACCACAAAAAGTAGTCGATTTGTATGGTCCATAACTTCGCGAAACCTTAACCTATTTCAAAAAAATTTAGTTTTTTGGAATCAGCATGAGAAGTTTTATCTGCTTATGAAATTTGAGGAAAATCTGAGATGGTGGGTTGACTGGCTGGGACAATTGACGTAGAATGACCTGTACAGTAGTTGTATGTTCTAGCTCAGTTTGGGTTTTTCTTCACTGAGAGATTTTGGTTACTGAGATAGTTTGGTCATTTGTCTCAGTTGTATTAAAACTCAGCAGCAATAATTCATTCAGCCTATATTTTTAAACATTCTGACCAAAATGACTTAATTTTTTTCAGTCATTTCAAAAACATTTTGGTCTATTACCAAAAAATGACGAAAAAAAACCCAGAGCTCAGAAATTTTTGTTTGGTCATATAAAGTTATATTTTCTGAAAATTAAAGTTGTATTGTCAAGTTTTTTAGGTCATAAAAAAGGCAGTGGCATAGATCCATCAGTCTTCAGAGAACGATTATTTTTATTGATCCGCCACCTGTAATGTCACAGTAAATAGTAACGCATGACAAGTTTGCAATAGACTGCAGTACACTTGTTAAAAACATACTAAGCCTAACCGCTAAACCAAATCCTAAAGCTACACCTATCCCCTATATACCTAAAATTACGTAACCCTAATCTTTAACCTCAACCCTAAATCAAAACCTATCCCCTACACCTAAACCATGAATCTGAACAAAAACTACTACCAAACCGAAATGCGCCATGGTGAGAGCTGATCCGAAAACTATTTGCACGGCATGACAGTGCCGTCAAACTGACAAACTCAGCATTTTATTTGAACCATATCACATGCAGCAGATTTAACTATAGCCACTTCCATAAAAAATGGCCCTAGGTAGGGTAGCGATCACTAGCTGCGTCCAAGCAGGACAATTTTTCTTGCATCAGGTAAGAATTAGAATGCATAAAACGACCTTCATGGTATGATTGTAAAAACATGCCAAAATATTTTATCATCATCACAGTTACTCACGCTCATCATATTGGATATATTATAAAGTAACACTAACACTGAGAGACCAAAGGCATCATTACAATTCATTTGAAAAGATTATATTATAGACGGTGCCCTGTAAAAGGCAGAGCTCTGTAAATAACGGAGCTTGGTTGCGGAGGTTTGATGACGTAACTGGAGTGGAAAAAAGTTGTTGCAAAAGCAAAAAAAGAAAAAAAAGTGAAGGAAAAATGTTGTATCTTTGCAACTTAATATGCGTTTCCCCCAAACATGGAATGCGTGGAAGTTTGCAATGTTTAAAAATTTAATACATTCACAACCGTTGAAACATATTTTTTTGTCCCCCAACTGTTGTTGTGAAACTCAGATAACCAAAAATTATCAAACTTCAAAATAGACATTTTTTACCGTAGTGTAATATCACCTTCTGCAGTACAATTATTTTTACTACTGCTTAGCTCTCATTGCTCAATGCAAAATATCGGTTTTAGCGACTCTTGTTACGTCACCAAACCTCCGCAACCAAGCTCCACTATTTACTTACGGAGCTCTGCCTTTCACAGGGCACCATTTGTGACATCTAACCATACCAAATTTTCTTTACAAACCACGAACATTATTCCTCACAAGCATCATCTACGATTGATGAAAAATTCTATAAGAAATTCTGTTACAGAAAAGTACTAAATTTCATGATAAAAAAACACTAGAAGATTCACAAAAAACACTAGATTACAAAAACAAACTAACACACATATTGAAAATGCCTAGAAAATGCGTTGCAATGCCAACCATAGACGCTGTGCAAACTTATTAGAAACCAGACAAAGAAAACAGGAGATAGCAGCAACGCTGGTATTTGTTTGTTTGTACAGGTCACTGAAACTTTCAACAGATGACCAAGTGACTTTGCAGCTGTTTTTAATTCAAACAATAACATTTTATTCAAATTAATTTATTGTCTTAATATAAGATTTAATTAGGAAGAATTTTTAGCAAATTACAATTGCTTTCAATCAAAAGGTCTCAATTACAGTCGCAATTACACAAAACTGTGCGATTAATTACATTCAGCTCACTCATAAAAAAACACTACTACTAGATTATCTACTCTAGTAGATAGCCATAAAAAAACACCAGAACACTAGATGAAATGAAAACACACTAGATCTAATGGAAAAACACTAGCAGTGGCACCACTGCCATAGGCATATAAAGGTCCAAAAATCCGTACTGCACTGTTGCGAGGTATCGTTGAGTGTTGAGAGCGCAAATGTTAACAGGCTACTCGTATCAGCGAAGTACAGGAACTGTGAGAAGGGTTGTCACGATTTCGCTCGCATGATTTGTCGGATCCGAGGTTTTTAGGTTAAACTCTTCAGTTCAATTCGTCATAGCAATCCCGTGTCAGTCAGTGTTGTTCAGGATCTGGATTTTTCGAGTCCGATCCGGAAGGATTATGAGAATTGTTTGGATCCGGAACCGGATTGGATATCATTTTTTCTCGAGCCGGATCCGGATCTGAATGATCCAAAACGTTTTGAACACTTCAATTTTTTCAGATTTTGATTTTTCCAGCGAAATGTTTTTGATAACTTGAGAGATCTAATGCTGGATGATGTCATTTATGCTGTTCTGTAATGTACTACGCATGGTTGTTTAGCAGTTCACATCGCAGTCGTGACTTGAGTCGCACCGACTTAGCGCCTATATCTATTGTCTTGTCGGGCACGTAAGTAACGTTGGTGTCATTTTTGCACCAAGCAAGAAACCAGCATTCCAAAAGCTGTCTAATGTGTCTGTGTGTGTTCAGTCAGTTGTTGGTTGAGATTGGCCAACACCAATTAGTGTAATGGATTCTTCAATGATACAAGCGCTTGATAAAAGTGACAAAGTTATTTTTCAAAAAATAAACATGCTAGAAGCGCGGTATGGGATCAATTTCATCTTGTACCTTCCAAAGACAGTGAAAGTCAATATTATACAAGACATGTGAAATGTGTGTCATGCAATTCACTGATAAAATGTGATTTGGCAAGAAAGTAGAACGACTCATTTACAGCAGCATAGCAAAAGATGCAAGGCTAAAATTAACAAAAGCATACCAATGCAATCATCATTATCAAGCTCTTTGCAGCAACAGAAGCTTGGTTGATTTTTTCAACCTAAATGTAAGATCTCTGCTCAACTAAAAGAAAAGTTGTGTGTTGATGCACGTGATTTTGTTGTGCATGACATTAGACCACTGCATGCAATCGAAGGAAAAGGCTTCCAATCACTTGTTAGTACTTGCATTTAAATTGGTGCCAAATGTCATAGTTAATACTATTCCACCATTAAGGTCAACCATAAAAAGGAAACTTGATGACAAGTGCAAATCAGTGAAAGCAAATTTAGCAGAAGTACAAAAAGCTATTGATGACTATGGATTATTTAGCATGACCTCGTACATGTAGGGTTGCCAGATGGCTGGTATTTCACCAGCCTGGTCGTGCTTAACTGCTGATTTAGCAGAGGCCGGCAAAAAGCCAGTATTTTCAAAACCAGTGCCTGAAGCCGGTGTTTTGAAATTAATAATTTGCAGTAACTGCAAAGAGAACTAACACAGAACTTTTCAAATTACAATGACTGCAGTAGTGAATCTTATCAGGACAGTTCCTGCAGAGCAGTTCATTCAAAATTTGTACTGAATTCAATAAAAATAGTGTTTGTAACCGCAGCACGTGTGAAGCCGCAGCGCATAGTTTCTGCAGCGTGTTACAGACACGTGAGGGTGTCTGCATTTTAGGTCAATCCCCCAAGAGCACTAGTTAATAATCGGATTGGCCAAGGCGCGCCCGAAATTACAATGAAGAAAATCAGACCCGCCCGTTACACTCGACCCGCTCAGTTTATCACAAAAGAATTCTATTCACTCATGGTTTTATGAATATAACTTTAAACGATGCGTAGTTACTTTCACATGCATAATAGATACTTTGCAATGACATATATAGGGGTTATAAGGCGAGTTAAGGGTTGCCGCAATCATTTGGAATGGAGGAGAGAGTGACCTGGATTATCATAGAGCATCAGGGGCAAAACAAGCCACTAGGCTATAAATCTCTTTCGGTAGTCTAGTGCATTGGAATACCCACTTGGACTATTACAGCTTGGAATATCCACTGCTAGCTTGGAATACCCATTGCTGTACTAGGTGTTAAGCTTGGAATGCCCACTGCTCAACTGAGCTTCTGCATTGACTGCCCAAGTATTTATCATTTTTGTCATGCATTTTCATTGGATAAAAGCAAAGGGATATCTAAACTTAAGATAATCTTAAAAGGGGGCTTTTCCATTCATGACAACCTTAAGTCACATGACCTCAGATAAGATGATCTTAAATGCGACTCTGGTGTTCATACTTAACGTTTAGCCGAAGTTCGAAATCGTTGTTCCCAATTTAAGACCATCTAATATTCTCATAGCGACTCTAATGGTCACATTCCATACTTCGAGAAATCCGAAATCGTTTTTCAATGTAGTGTTTTTATCCGTTTGAATCGCAAGCATGGCCTTCGAATCCTTATTAAATGTTAATGCAAATTATTTTTGCAGTAGTATAGGTCACTCTCATCCTTAGTGTGGGTTGCAACTAAAATGCAAAATACAAATAAACAGTAATACAATGAATACATTTTGCGGTGTCCTTTTAGGCGGAATATCTCAGTCTTTACAATGTTCCAGTATCATGTTGAGGTTGCAACGCGAACTCAACAAGCGCTTGCAACGAGACGTTAGAAGTAGGCCTACGTTGCTAAGGACAGAGCTGGGCAGCAGCGAGCTACTAAAATAGCGAGCAAGGTAAATTGCCAGTAGCAATAACGGGAGCCCCGCTCCTTTTTGATAAAAATAACGGATGCGGTAGCGAGCTCAGAGCCGTATCCGCCACACTCCATACCCCCAATTGGGGTGAGCCCACGTTGTCACAGGGGGCCCAAAATTCAGTCCCCTATCCACTTAGCCCCCAGAGAAAGTTTCAATCCCCCAAATTGAAATATGAAGCACTCGAAATCAGTGAAGTTATGTGGCCCTTTGAAATAAAAGTGCTTAGATGCATTACAGTTACTTTGGGCCCCTTTGCAAGCAAGGTATTTACACATTACAGTTGGAAAGGGGGGCCAGAGGCAAATGCCTCGCTTGCCTTCCCTTTAAACACACCACTGCATATAACACTGACATTGATCTTATATGAGAATATGAAGGCAATTGAACACGTTGTGCTTCATCCGATATGCATACTTTCTCACCTGATGTGCGCATGTAATAGCACTGTAATGTAAAGTTATCTGTACATTATTGAACACATTAAAGTTGCTGATGAGTTTTTCACTTCAAAAAACACAGATTTAACGCGATTTTTTATAATTAAACGTAGATGCACAGGTCGACTAAAAAAACAGATCTGTGTAGAAAACCCCTCAGTGGGAGCCCTGGTCACATGCGCCCAAACGCCTACTACCGTAACTTGAAGTGAACATTTGGAGATTTATTGCCGTTTTATTGTTATGCAATAAAGACGAAGAATACGATTTCCTAGCAAGTTTCGCAACCTACCTCTGCAGGCAAAGGAGCGAACTGCGCACTTGGGCTAAGCGTGTCGGGGGCCTCGCGGTCACAGCTTTGCCCCAGGCCTGTAACTAGGAGAGGCGAAGCCCCTCTAAAATTTTTTTGCCCCCTCTGGAAAAATGTGTTGGACATAGTTTAAAAAATTTGGGCCTCTCTCAGAAAACTCTTTGCCCCACCTGGTATCCCAAGCTGGTTACGAGCCTACTTTCCCCTGATGGGCCTCGCGTTCATTTATCCGACCCTGCCTACATGCCCAGTTCTGTACGTCCAGAAGTCACACTTCCACTTGATCAAGGTATTTTGTGTAGTGATTGTTGTAAAAAAAATATAGGCGACTATGTCCAGACCAGGTGGTCTTCTCTTATTTTGTACTGCATAGCAGCAACATACCTTTGCTGCTTACGACCAAAGTTACACATTTGCGTAGCCTGCTGCTCAGACAGCCAGATGGAGTTAATTGAGCAGTTAAGAAGTGTCTATTTTGGGGGTTGTTCAAAACAGAGTAGTGCAGTGGGTGGATTATGAATGTTAACCGTTGCGTCCACGTAGGCCTTAGTCTATATTTGCTAACATTTATAGGCGATTTGAGATACAAAATGTTAATCTAAACGTGTGCCATCCACCAGGAGATTGACAGTCTATAGACATCAGCAAGGTTTATGCATGTGTATTTCGGCCAGTAAAAAACAATGAGCACGCTTTATAAGCATATTTCACTTAAGCTAATGGTAAAGTTTATCAATTGGCGCGCAAATGAAAGAAAACGTTTATCGGGGCGCACATACTTGGACCGGTCTCATGTTTGCTCCTTCGGTAATAATGTTTTGATAACTGAACAATAGGATTGATTCTGCTTTCCTTCAATTTTTTTTGCATTTGCATGTTTTTACGACATGTCTAAAAATCTCCGTCAATTAAATGACAATGATTTACGACCCAATTCCTTTTGCTAAGCTCGTTCAAAAGATATTCGCTGGAAACTACGAGCCTATTGTGGGTATTTGGGGGGAAAATACTTATAATTAATTTGCACAATCTGCAAATGCTATTCATGTTGTGAATTAAATATGAATTTTCAGAATGTTTAGACCCCTGAACAAACATGAAGGCCCCCAGTGGAAGACTTGCTGGTGATGGTTCTGCCCAGGCCTGCAGACACGGTGGGGCATTCGGAGGCAGTTACTCCCAAATCTTTTTTATGTCCCCTCAAATTTTGTTGTGTTCAGAAAATTTTTTTTAAACATATGATAAAAATGAAAATCTTTCCCCCTAAAAATGCACTTTGCCCCCCACACCTTAAAACCTGGATACGGGCCTAGTTCTGCCAAAGTTGTGTCTGCAATTAGGACATTTTGTTTTGAAGGCCATTCGGCCCCGAGATGTAGCATAACTTTTTTTATAAATAACCATGAGGAGGTCCCTTGTAAGCATTTGGGTGGTCCCAGGATTGGGCTGATACAGCATTGATCGAGCTACCACCTTTTCACCGCTATTCGCTACCTTAGCATTAGTGTTGGCCAAAGGAGAAAGTTCGCAAGAGCTCTTTGGCCAGCACACGTTGATAGTAATTGCTCTTCTCACTATTTTGCGCTGATTTTGGATGATTTGTTTGCGGTAAGCTAGCAGCATTAGGAAAAATTTAGCTCAGGATGCTTTTGACCTGATCGATATGTTCCACGTTAGTTCGGTAAAAACTCGGAATCAGCGACAAACTTGAAGCAGTTGGTGCTTCGAAGCATTGGCTACTGCTACCGGAAAGCTGCTTATGACTGAGCTGAATTCATAGAAAAATATTGCACTGGGTTCAACATTTTGCTGCATGTGTAACTACGGTTTTTGTTTTCAAGTATATGTCAGTATGACAGTTTTTGTAGCTAGTTTCGACTTCAGCATGTTTGGCTGTACGCATAATTTGAAGCAAACTTGTAAATCTGTCTTGAAGACAGTGGCGCTGCCAGGGGGAAGGGGAGACATCTTCCCCCGGGCGCAGCATTTTGAGGGCGTAAATTCAGGGTGGAATGTCACGCAACAATTACGAAATGTGAAATGTCAGCGGATGCTAATAATTAAGATTTATAAAATATCGAAAGCCAGTCACTGATACCCAATTACCAAATCTCATCAAGATCACCAAGGTTCGCAAAGAGAGCAATTACGAATCTTAATGATGTACCCTTTAAGTACCGCAAAGCCACTATAGTGGCCCAAACTTTGGCCAGTCATAACTTGCCGACCAATAGAACTAAGGAGTTGATCGAATCCTCTATGGACTCGGCAAGTCTTCGACGTGAGATAAAAAAAAAAGTTTTTCGGCTTGGATTTTGGGTTCTTTGTGTGTTACGTCACAGTGAGAGCATTTTTGGGCAATTTTAGGCCAACTTTTCCTGGCCCTGGGCCCCAGGCCAATGCGAAATTTTATTCGCTCAATGTTTTTTGGATTCTTGATTCGAAAACGAGTCTTTAGAGCCCTTGATTGACTTGCTAGCATATCTGGATCGAAAATTATGGCTCAAAAAACAAAAAATGGTCAAAATTTTCTCCCACAAACGCTAATCTGGGGGGATAATCTAACTCGCAATTTTGCTCCCACAAACGCTAATCTAACTCGCAGTCAGAATGAGCTAGAGAGCCGTTCAAACCCTCTAAAGCAGCGTTTTTTAACCTTTTTCTACCACAACACCCCATTTGATCACACTTAAGCAGTTCAGCACCTACTGCCATTGGCTAGCACCAGGTTACTATAAGAATAGAGTAAAGGCAAACGCATTCCTTTTACCTTTCACCGCCACATATGTGACCTTCCCCAGCACCTCCTGAAATTGATTTCAGCACCCCAGGTTAATAAACACTGCTCTAAAGACTCGTGAAGACTAGTAGTTTAGACTTGAAAAAGAAACATTTTCAGCTTGTGATCACAGGTTTTTTGTTGATGTTTACATATTGAGAGGATGTTTATGCATATTTGTTTACATTTGGATGATGACGTCATATTCTGGGAGTTGAACAATCCATCGGGTTTTGTGACTCAAAGTTTTCTTGGATGCTAGGCTACAATGCGAGTCTTTAGAGGGTTTGATGGACATTTCTAGCATTTCTGGTTCGAAAATTGTGGCAAAATAGGCAGAAATTAATTAGGGAAATCCCCTAAAATTACTCAGCCATGTCCTCAATGATTTGGGGTCTTCTGTCCCTAACCTGGGCACCAGAAAAGCTAGGAAGTCGATCTAGGCCTCTACAGCTTCATATTCCAGCCTAGAATACAACCAAAGTTTGAGCCACAATTTCGGCTCATTGTCCGGGTGATGACGTCATAATAGAACAACCAAAAAAGCCAAACCTACCCTTTTTCTAACGACACCCACTGAAAACCCCGAACCCTAATCTCAAAAGATTTTTTTCAGTGCAAACTACAAGGCTTTATGAGTCTTTCGAGGGTTGGAATAGCTCACTACCATGCACTAGGGGCGAGGTATTGAAAATCGAAATGGCGCCAGTGGAAGACTCAATGCATTTTCTGCAATTTTCTGATTTGGGGGTAAAATGTGTTTTTTGGGCCATAACGTTTGTTCCAGACATGCTAGAAGGTCAATCAAGGGCTCTATCGACGCGGGAGATTATGGAGTTTCCAAAAAGAGTTTGAGCCAAAATTTTGGCTCATTGAATTGGCGTCCAGGGCCAGTCAAAATTGGTCAAAAATTCAAAAACAGTCCTAATTTGGGAGCTCCTCCAAGGAGAACCGCTAACCCAAATCAAAAATTTTTTTAATCGAAACTAGAAGACTTGCCGCATCTGTAGAGGGTTTGAACAGCTCTCGAGCTATAGCGGCTGGTGAGATATTACTAAAAACGTACCGGCCGCTATAGCGACCAATAAACAATTTAGCGTGTGGGAAGTTGTTATTTCAAAGGTGGCTGATGGACGGCATCTTTTACACTTTAACTTGGTTAATTAAACCGGATAGTGCAAATTGTTGGTGTAATACAGTTTCTTATCACCTGGAAACTTTCTGATCCGATCTGTCATCCACGTGCTTGTGAGATGAATTTCTGAGTTTTTCCTCTCTTCTGTGAACTTTCGTGGAATCAAATTTGTTTTTGATATTGTTCGGAATGACAAATATCATACAGATTCTTGCCTTTCAAAGTAGTGCATGCAGTGGTGTAACTCACGGGGGACGGAGAGGCGAATTGCTCCAACTGGCAAGGTAAATGTAAAAACCGGAATCCCACTTAGTTTATATTTTGGTTTTAATCAGTTTTTTTTTTTGAGGAAAATATTAGGTACTTGGTATGGTCCTACCGGGACCCGATTTCTCTGAGTCTAGGGATTTGATTTTCTCTTATTCTAGGGAGCTGATGTTGATTTTCTCTGATTCTAGGGACCTGATTTTCAATTCTAGGGAGCCTAATTTGGTCCCTTATACAACTTACAAACTGTTTCAATATTCTTTGGCTTTTCAGTAGGTTGTTGCTTTTTTGCGTTTTTCAGAGTATTTTCCAATGATTTGGACTAGAGCTTCAGCATAGCCATCCATATCAGGATTCACAATCATTCTCAATTTTTTCTGATTGTTGGCTAGTGTTGAGTTCGTCTTGGCTCTTCAGCATAGAACGTCTAATGATCCGCAAATAACTACGAAAAGAAGACTTCGATAACTGAAGAAAGCGACTCTGAAGTTTACTGACGAATTCACGCCAAGCCAAACGAAGTCGAACATTAAAACAACGAATAAAGACTTTAACCCTCGAAAATATTGTTATGTGTGCCTATCTGATGCATTTGTATTTCGCACATTATTATGAGTTACCTTTTGAAGAGAATAACTTAAAACGATATGGAAACCATTACATTGAAAAATAATTTCAAATTGAAAATAGAATTGATAACGAAAAGCATACAAATATTGTATTCAAATATCGATTCGAAATTTTCGCAAATTGCGATTGACCACTTGTGTCATTATTGCACTGTGTACTACTCGAAATTTGTCACGTGACCGTGGTGTCGCACCTCACGTGTATATAAGGAGCAGAATCACTAGATTCATCATCAGTTGAGATCTGGGGCATTCCAGGCTTAACACCTAAACCAATCACGGGCATTACTGCATTGGCTTAGTGCAAAGACACCTATCAATGGATTAGATTACCAAAACGAGATTTACGATTCAGTGGCTATGATGCTACTGACAATTTGTGCTCTCTCCTATGAAAGAATAGAATGCGAATTAACCCCTGTCACT
>JGI24158J21664_10010211_pt1 | contig 12532 bp, 10 predicted proteins | sample Ectturendosymbi3_FD_21664 | JGI IMG/M metagenome (IMG submission 21664) | reverse complement strand
GCCCCTCAGCAGTTAAATTAGTTTTGTTACTGTCCAGTTTCAACTCGTGGTGGTGCATATATGTGGGAAGGAGCTGCTAGATGATCAACACAGTTACGCAGGGGGGTGCTGGGTCGCAACCGGTCTCTCTCGGTGGATGGGTTGCTCAGATCCGCAAGGACCTGCGCGTGGCAGAGAAAGTATAAACCCAGCTAAAATGAAACTCTGCCTGGGTTGTCATAACCCTTTCGCATCTAGCAAGCTCTACAAATTGTTTGCAGTGTTTTGCATTTGGATGATCGTTGATTTGGTACTCTTGGGATCCAATCTGTAGAGGTGTTGCGATAGCAAATACCTTTCGCTAATTTTTTGTTTCTGAATTGTCCCTTCAACAATAAATTTACTTTGCATGTACATCTACCTCTACAAACCGCACCTGGAAACGTGATTATACTTATTGAACACCAATTTTGTATTTTGAGCTGTCACTTGTTAGTGTATCAAGAACCATTCTATTCCTAACCAGGTCGGGAATATGTTTCAGATATTAATTTTTTGATGTTGCTATGGATAGCCAAAAATATTAAACATGAGTGTGCAGCATGCTTCAGGGATATCTTTTAAACACTTTTTGTAGATACAAGACAGTGCCCGGGGCACCAGTAGTGCTCTCAGTAACTGTGTAGCTGGTGAAATATGGAGCTCATCTTCTTGGACCCGTTTCAAAATTTCTGTGAATTTATGCTATAAAGCGCTTTTAAACAGTGGTGATTTCCTGAAAAATCTCATAATTTAATCAAGAAAAACAGCCACTTTGTCCTGGAAATGGTAATCATTTTTGTGTGATACCTAACAACTGTCAACACAGGGAATCTACGGTATTTTAAAACGAGTAAAAACCTTTTTTGCCACCCCCATTTACACTTCTTCCCAAAATGTCTGGCGTGGAACTGGCACATGGACTTCAAAAAGTAATTTGAACGGCTCTAATGGCATGAAATCTGCATGCAAATGCATCAGGAGAGAATTTTATATTGACAAAACATGACTGCAAAATTTATTCAAATCTCCTAAAAGCTAATATTGTCAGAAATCAGCTATGTTTAAAGTATAGAAAACACTCAATCATAGTTTCTTGCAGAATTCATTTTCGTGATACTGCTCTTATAAATAAATTGTAATGGGTGAGAGGCTTTTATGCTTCTTAAAAATGAGTGTCACCTTGAGTTCACGTACAAATATGCAATGGCAATAATAGTTAAGTCACTGCTGTGACTTCGCTATTATTGCTGAATGATGAGTACAAGCTTGAATCATTTAAAGAAGATGGAAGCGTAACCAGGCAGGAGATTCTTCAAACAGCCTGCTACGAAGCTAGAGCCTGTAATCATTTTTTTTAATTCACAGTCTTATTTCGTGCGACAACAGGAATTTTGCATTTTGTGACGCAATTTATGGAAGTGAACTTTCGTACATTGTTACTTTAATTTCGCATTCGTTACAAAGAAAAACGTCAATACTCAACAGTTTTACAAGCATTCCTGAGATGCCTGATTTTTTTAACAAGGTTCTGATCTTCACTTGCAGCTTCAAGTTTCATGAAACGACGGAAACCTCTGTAGCAGACGACACAACCCTTATTTCCACTCATTAGTGCGTAGTCTGGTGTTCGTTACAAAGTGCGTGAGCAGGTATCTTTGTCTCAGTATCCGCTGCACGTGTGTGATCAGGCGTGAGCACTGACTTCATAGAACAAACGTTTGTGCCATAGATCTTAAGTTTTGCAAAAATAGATACATAAGTCACATGTTTCCAGTGTTAAAGCCAAAGCTATTGTGTTTCCCGCACGCAGTTTTGAACATTAGTGGTTGTTTTTGTTATCTGGCTTAGCTTTGGCGTATGGAAACATTTACTGCGCATGCCAATCTGCGCGTGCCAAGGAGATAGCATTGTCGTTTCCACTTCTTCCACATTAAAAATAAATAAGACAACGCGAACCACAACATTCACATTTGTATCCATTTTTGCACAAATTGCGTTACACTGACATTTATATTGATTATCACATTTATACATCATATTCCTAGCCTTTTTCAACAACCAATGCAGTTTCTCGATAGCATGTAACGGAATTTCTTTGTTAGTTTTCGAAAAAATGACCTGTGCTTGCTAAGGAGACAAAAATAACATTGTACATTAAATCAATAACAACGTAATTTAACTAAAAGTGATTCGGCGAAGAAAGATTGCCTTCTTTCTTTTGCAATAAATCAATTTTCAACAAGTACTTCTACAAAGACATTGACTACAGAAAATGAAGGATAAGTTGATGCTGGTTTATATTTTGTTAACCAATAGGTACCAAATTGCTGTAAACTAGGCTGAATCAGAAAGGTTGGATATAGAACATCTTTGCTACTACAACTGCCTTTGCAGCTAAAAGACCTATGCCGTCAGCAAAATGGATGATTTCGAAGCAACATGTGCTCTTAAAATGGAGAAGTTCGTAAGAAAAATAAAAAACAAAACACATAAGTAAAAATAGAAAAGTTTCTTTGACAACAAAGGGAGTGCAGCGATTTTTAGCACAAAACATAATTTCCGTGTAACTCCAGCTGCCACGTTGCTGGGGCTGAAATTTGAATAAAGGTGGCATCCGCACTTCAGTAAAAAAAAAATTAATTGGTCAATAGATGTTATCACGTGATAATCATTGAAAGACGGATTTCATGATGAGAAACATGAAACTCGCGAAACCAGAATTTTATGAACGTTCGTCATCAACTGTTATGACCTAGGTGAAATGTCATTTTCTGTAAATTTTGCAAGCAACTAAACAAGGAAAAAACAGCACAGGAAATTTAATTTGTCACCAAACACGCTTGAAATTCAAAGCAATCTTGCTCATTTGCTTTTTCAAGTGGTTAGCTATTAACAGAATTGACACAAAGTCAAACACATTTGCACTGAGGAAAAGTAAACAAGCTTTCAATACAGGAAAGTTTTGTTTTTGAGTCGTGTACCAGAGAAATGTAACATACGTTAAACGTCACAACATTTTTAAAATTGCTGATGAGACCTGAAATGTGTGAGCTATTTGAAGCAGCAAATCTTTCGCACGTTTAAATGCATTTTGCCTTTCTCTTCAGCAGTTAAAAATGACAATGCACATTCACATAAATAAGTGACAACATTTCAAGCACGAGTAAAAAATTTGTTGCAGTGACCTTGACGCCGAGTGCACGATAAAAGCAGCAAGACCCAAACAATGATGAATCGGTTGATTGATAAAGGGACCGAAACGAACGAACTATCCACGGGTTTATTCACTCAGCTGTGGGCTGTTCATGGTCGCTTGAGCATAAACTTTGACTTCTACCGGCGACAACATCGGCTAAAGACGACACGGCACGCTCTGCTCTTGCCCAGCTCACCGTTCCTGTCGAATAAGAAATTTGATTAGAAAAGCAGTTTGCCGAGATTAATTGCTATGTCAAAATAGTTCGCATTTGATGGGCCTTAGGTCATCACCGTAGAACTTAAACCATTGGAAAAGGTCATTGGCGGGTTTGTCAGGCTAAATATTTGCGGTCTATCAGGCGTACAAACGAACTAAACCGATTTGTCATTTATTTCGCCAGGACCTTTGATGCTTTGATTGGAAACAATTTGTGTGCTTTTGTTAAGCGCTGCGCATCTTCATCCAACATTTTATCCGCGAATTAATTTTGCTTGTCTGATGCTTTTTACAAATCCCATTTTTCTCCCATGATTACTGTATGTAATGCTTCTGTGTAACGATGGCGGAATGGAGTATTTGCTAGTGCTTTGTTTCAGTGTTTGTCTACCGTCCTTTTGCGCACTCCCTGTGCTCATGCAGTAGAGCAGGGGTCTCCAAAATACGGCCCGCGGGCCAACTCCGGCCAGCAAGGACATTTCATCCGGCAGCAAAGACATTTTGCCGTTTGTGAAAAATACCGTATTTACAAAAAAGATGTTGATTTGATAGAATGTAACATACCCAAAACAGTCACATTACGTAAGATGATCGGCCCTCAAACTGTGCCGTAATAGTTTAGGTGGCCCTCTGGCAAAAAACGTGTGGAGACTTTGCAGTAGATCATTTGAACAAAACCATTTTGCGCCCTAACACAAGCGATTGATTTTTTTCTGGTGAATGTTTGTAAAAAGCCAGCGTTTTGTAAAACTTGCTGAACCAAGATTAAGGCGTCACCTGAGTCTTTTCAACGCTATGCTTCCCCTGTAGCACATCGATCTTCCGTACTTGTTTTTAAACTTCTTTCCCATTTTGCAGCACGGCCGACGTTTCTGCAAAGTAGCAAAGTTTAGCCGTTGGAACGTCTGGCTCGCGAAATCAGCTCACCCGTGCAAAATGAGTAGTCAGTCATTGCAAAATGCCTGTCATCCCTCTTGAAGATTTTTTCGGGCTGCGGTATCAGCTGCAGAGGATTAAGGGGCAGCAGTTGCGAGGAAACGCAACTTCGTACACTACAAGTTCTCTTAGCAAGACACTTAGGCTTGGCAAACAAACACTAAACCGTTTTTCAAGCTTCTGTTCTCTGTTTGCCTTTAGTGGTAAAAACAAGTTTTCTTTGTTAAGTCTCGGAAACCGAGACAAAAATGCGGGCAACACAGTGTGTTAGAAAGTATTAAATGTCTCGCCTACTTGACTTCTGCAGAAGGGTTCGCTGCAGGCATCTTGTCATAGCCTATGGCACTTAAAAATCTCTACGCGTGTAATCAGGGTGTAGGCTCGCAGCAGTATCACTCTGCAGCATGTCAACCATTACGTTGAAGAGTTTGACCATGACCAATTTGACGCCGAACTTACTAAAGAGACTGCGGTCACGTGAAAAACTAACTCTAATCTCAGAAAGTACCACATACGCTGCTTCCATAGCATGGACGAAAAAGCACTGTCATTTTTGTAAGAAAAAAGTAGAATGTAAAAATGCTGGAAATAGAAAATAACGTATCAGTGTCTCTCTGTCTCTTTATGCCGCTCACAGTAGTAAAAATGTCAGGCTCTGTAGACACAAAAAGTAAAAAAAGAAAAGTGATTCAACGCGAGGGAGCAGCAAAGGTAGCTGGTTCACATGAGGCAGGGGTTTGTTTTCTACACCCGCTCAGTGTCGTTCGCGTGAATGCGAAGACCCCAATACGTAATCAGCATAAACTTGGTTTTCTTCGAAGTTTACAGCTCTTCGTTGCGCCCCAAGAACTCATCTGCATACTTATATAATTCGCTTAAATTTGCTTTCCCCTTGTTCCAGCGTTTGTCCGGAGAATTTGTTATTTCGTCCCAAACAATAGCTCAGTAGAAGCTGGTTCGTTCGATTCTAAAATTCACTGAGCGCTGTTGCATAAGTTAGGGTTGCTTGTTCCTTTGCTGCCATGCGAACAGAAGCGAAGGCGCGCCAGTGCACGAAACTAGTTTATCCGGAATTGTGAGAAAAGAAGAAAACAAGTGGCTGCACTGAAGGCAGCGCCCGCAGAATGCAGTTGATCTCTGTTATAATTTACTTCGATCGTGCCCCAAACAACTCAAGCAATGTTTATTCTGATCTTGTTGTTGTTCTTTTAAAGAGTCATAACGTTTCTCTCTACATAACAAGATTCTTGACCCCAGCGAAGCTAAAAGTTTTTAAAAAATGCTTTCGTTCGTTTCAAATCAATCAGGGTAAGAATCATGCGTTGATAAAACGTGTAATTTGAACTCAAGCTACGTGGGTAATGTTCTTCTTACAATTCGAGTCATTATCGCGTAAGAACCATCCGCAACTTGGCGGTAAATGATTTATATTTCCTTACAATTGCGTTTTTTTATGCATGTACTGGCCGTGCAGTTTAGCTGCATCCCTTCACCCCAAGGATTGAGTGTTGGTTGTTAATCATACAAACGCTTCTGGCAAATAGCATTTCTAGTGGAACTGCACAGCGAGTTCTGGTTTGTAGTCAGGAAATTAGGATAAATATTTATTTTTTACTGTCATTCGTGGAGCTGCATTTCGTTCTTGATATCGGGAATGGAGAGGGATCCCGGACTCTTGCCAGTCCAACCACTTTTCTTGGATCCGCATTAGTACTTTTGCTGTATGACCGGAGTAGGACCCTTTCTTCTACTACGATTTGTTATTTTAATGCTACAGGACATTGTTAAAAGAGCTTCTTGTGTTCTGCTCAGTTTGGAGCAGTGCCGGAGTCGACAGCGCACATACATGTAACAGTTGGAATTTTGGAAGCGGAAAGGAATCAGCAAAACCAGACATCATTCTCCTGCTGTTATGCGTAGCATTCTGAGATTTGACCTTTGCCAAGGTACAGAGCCATAAATAGGACAGAGATAGTCGTGGAAGTCCGCAAAAAGTTTCAGTACTCCAACAAATTTAGTTGCGGTCAGTGTGGGCGCTCAACCGAACACATGTGTGAGGTAAACAAACTTCGCCTCGTCCTACTCTGATGAAATACCAAAAATGTAACCGGAAATTTAGGTCTTAACTTCGATGTATCAGACACTTCAATCCTCAGCATGTTCAGTTTAAAAGGACTAAAGCACCCCATTGCGGTCATTAAATTGCTGCGCTGAACACCAGAAGGTGGCGGTCCGGATAGGCATTTACACGAAACGAGACAAGCACTTTTTCCTACCGAAATTGATGGACAGTGGCAAGGTTTTGCAAAAAAACAGCGGACTGTTTTACTAAGTAACAAAAGCATTCTGTGTTTAGAAATTAATTTTGTAATATGCTTACAAAAAGCGTAGCTTTGGTGCATTAGAAGATGGCACACATATGCATGCGCTTTTGAAACAGAAGTAGAAATATATTTGAAATGCTTAACAAGTCCCAAAGCTTTCAAAAGAACCACTTCAAAAAATAAAACAAATCGCCTTCATCAGAGAGCATCAGGAAACGGTGTTCTTGGCAATTCTGCCAGAAAAGGTGTAAAGGTCTTTGCACTATAGTGACTATGAAAGCACTAAAATTTGACTTAGGCAACAAAAAGTATGTAGTGCGAGTAAATTCTTCAACTTATGCATAGACAGGTTTTCCAACAGAAAAAGAGTTCTCAGCATGAATTAGTTTGGTTTCAAACAATCAAATCTCAACAAATATTAATTTTAAAAAATAAAGTATTTCATTTTCCATACAGTCCATTAGCCCCTGTTTTGAAAACATATCAAGTTTCCGCATTTTTTACATAACTCGTTTTTTTCCAACCTTTGACTGGTACTTGGTGAGCAACAAAATTTCATGTCATTTCTTGGCAAGCGAGGTTGCTCAACTACAAATCCATTGGCTTGTTTAATAACAGCATGGAACAAGTTTTTTTCAAACGTTCTGGAACAGTACTCAAGTTAAATCTTGGGCGTAGGTCAAAAACTCATATAAATTCACATTGAAAAAATCACTGATGTGAGCCAATTCTATTTCGATTACGAAGCATAGTGTCCTGTTGTAGGTGCAACCAGTGATAGCGTGACTCGAGTCGAGTCAATGACTCGAGTCACGATTTTTAGTGAATCAACTGGACTCGCGTCAAGAAACGATGTTATGATGACTTGACTCGAATCACATTTTTTACCGAATGACTCGACTCTAGTCACAATGAATGAATCGAGGCTTGAGTCAGAGACATTTTTTCAAAATATTCAAACAGCTTATCGACAGTTAGTTTGCGCACAAAGAAATGAGTTTTTTTGCTTCCAGTGACGTATGACATGCTATTAGTGCAATATTTCTCTTGTGACTGTGTCCCCTAGTGATGTTATGCTAGTTTCTCAGGATCAGGGGTTCCACCTGACGCATAGGTATAGCTGAGACTTTGATTTTCACTGAGGGGCCAGCGCACAATACAGGGCATTGGTCACATTACAGTGGATTAATGTATTATTACATATCGTGATCGTGGCAGTCGGCCTGATACTTTTACTCTGGGTCTTTTTGGGGTCAATTGAAGGGTAAGGAGGTATATTTGTTGCAACAGGGTTAGATTTATGGAAAGAACTGTCGCGAGAAAGTCTTCAATAGGGGGCTTTACGTTTGTACGTTTGTGCAAGAGGGCTTGACATTCTGAAAATATGATAAAAACACTGATTTACAGTATTTCATATTTCAATTTGGGGGGAGGTTGGAGCTTCATTTGGAGGGGCTAAGCCCACCAAAGTCTCCTCGTGTCGATTGGACTGCTTATGGAATTGACTGAGAGTGAAGAGAGAAGTGAAATAAAAGCTAAAAAATACAGAAATATTTAATTTTATTTGACTCGACATTGACTCGAGCTTGCACACCAATGACTCGAAGGGACTCGACAGTTTTATTTTCACTGAATTCTGACCGGAACATGTCATCACTCGACTCTGACTCTACTCGAAAAAATTTTAGATGACTTTGACTCGAAGGGCTTGTGACTCGACTCCTGTCTCGACAAACATGCCTCTGTCACATCACTGAATGTAATCAGTGCTTTACTATACTGCCAAATACTGAAGTGGGACAAAGCTCCATGAAAAAAACGTATGACATGCTACTCAAGAAGACCGAGAGTATTTTCTGTGGAAACAAATCACGCAATCACAGTAGCTGCCTCATAATATTTGTGCCACAATAAACTAGTTAGGAAATCCCGTTCCCTCCACAAGAGGGGGGAAGGTAATACCCCGCATTCACCCAAAAAAATGCTGGCAGTAGCTGCTGACAAGATAAAACCCAATTTCATTATAAGACGCTGTTCAGGGCGGCTCCAGGTCAACAGCGTCACTCGGGCTCATCACATATCTCGCATACAGTCCAAATAATAAAAAGCTTTGCAAAGCAAACTGGTTTATAGGTCACGATTATTCTAACTGAATGGTGAATGCAACCATTCGAGGCTTGCGTCAATGAAATTTCCATTTGCTCTTATTCTGGCTAGCACTATCGTTGATATGTGACGTTAGTCACGTAACAATTAACAAGAAGTTCTCTTGGCAACTCGTCCATTGTTGCGTAATGTACGTCACAGAGCAGCGATGTCGGTTGGTGGTGGCACAAATACACAAAGCAAGAAAATTTGTGTTCTACAATGTAAATCGTAATCGAAGACTCAGGCTAAGTCCTAGTGCTGGAGTCGCCACTTAAGGTGATGTTATGTTTGAGAATTTGACACTCTGATTGTATTTCAGACCCGTCCTGATGATAACTTAAAACTTACCGCCAGTGCTCCCTCTAAGAAAATTTTACACTGAGCAAATATTTGTTGTAGCGAGCATGAATATTTCAAGTCTGAGTTGGCAGAGTTCTAAACGAATTACAAGCTTTGCGAATTATTGGAATAAATATAAAATCTTATCAAAATATAAAAAAGTAGACATCAAATTCAGATAGGTTATCTTTTTTTCGTTTTTTTCCCATTGTTTTGGAATGTTTTAAGTGCACCAGAATGAGATTTCACTGCGCAAATGATCTGGTGGTACTGCTCATTTGCGCATCTTAGGGGAACATTGCTTGCAGCTACATTATGGCAGCCTTTTTCACTCGATGAAAGGTGACATTTAAAATCTAACTTATTGCAGAAGGCTAAACAAAACTCTGTAGGTGTTGCTAGATTCCATCAGATGAAAATCATATCCTACATTAAATATTTTCGGGCCTGCTTTGTTCAGCAGGGACGCCCAGAAAGCTTGGCCCCATTTATGATCAGTTTCTCCATCTTGAAATGGATAAAGCTACCCTTTTTTCAGTCTTTTCCTGATTGTGGCCCCTGTTGTTTTCTTGGTTCCTACACCACCTAGACCTGGTGACACGTATACCTCTACTGTGTTTGCTGTTCTTACATGCAATCAGTGGCGGTGCATCTGGGCGCTTGGCCAGTTCGAATCAACAAGGGAAATTCTGCTCTGAACTATAATATGTGAAAAAGAAAACCTACTTGACTGCAATCAACCAAATACTTACAGCAGACTTTTTTGCAAACCCAAGTGCCGCTCGCCTTCTGCCAACCGGGACTTGGCGCATTCGTCCGGAGGTTGTTGAAGTTGCAGCATTGTGGCTTCGCCGAAGATGGGAAAAATCCTTTTTGAAAGCCACTGAAGTTCTTCGTGTTGGAATCCTTGCAACAACTGCCTTGGCTTGAATATTTTTCGACGTTTCCGATGCGTTCGTAAAAGGAAATTGACGAACAAAGCTTGATTGCAAAGCTGTGCGGTTGCGGGCAAGATCATCATTTTTGAGCACTGCTTTGTTAGTTTCAGCACTAACGACGATCGATCTGCGGATAGGAAAAAATACAGACTTTTTAATACCACTGACAAGAAAAGATACCAGTTTTCTCGTCAAAATTGGCTGCTTACAAAAAAGATAAGGAAAGAGCTAGACAAAACACAAACGTGAAAGATGCTAAATAATTCATGTCAGCGCTCGTGCAATCACATTTAAGTCGTAAAAATATGAAGGCCTTACATCGGTTCGTTTTTTGAAAAGAATCGAACTTCAAGTGAAAGAAAACAGATGTTTCACCGAATTTTTTGTAAGTGTTGAACCGATTCGTGTCGTATGACCCAACTGTTGTTTCGTATGCACTACATAATTAGGTACGCGTTTGCATTTACCTGTTTGCGGCGATCGTGGAGACAAAGCAGTGATATCGCGCTTTTCCTGTCTCGCGACAACACGCATGGCTTCGCCTGCGGCAGTAAATGTCCTGATGCGCCTTACTCTGAAAACCAACGGAAAATGTAGGAAGCACCACCCGTAGTACTGTTCGCAGTGGAGGGAAGCTTGCAAACAATTGGCCATACCGATGTTTCACCTGACACGCCAAAGCTATTTATAACACGAAAATCGAAAGTTAACTGTACTGAAAAGACATACATCCCAAAGCTTGGCTCTAAGCACAAGAGTTCGGAGATAAAATTTCCCATTATCTTGAAAGTATGATGAATTTGTTTATAACAGAGGTTCTCAGTACCCCTAGGGATGCATTTGCCTATCTGAAAGGGTACATTTACGGTTAGCAATAGAACAGAAATGTACAACTACATATATTTTCTTTCCAAAATTTTATACATATCAGTGAACATTATTTTAAAAAGCCGTTATCTGCTTAATTTTTTAATATATCTGTGATTAATCATGATCAAATATTTTGTCATAAGAAATTTTAGGGGTAAATGTTCATCTGTCGAAATAGTGTAGGGGTGCTTGCTTAGCTTTTGAAATACTGAAGGGGTACACGCTCATCTGTCGGAATGCTAAAGGGCTACATGGTCAGAGAAAGGTTGGGAACCTCTGGTTTATAAAAAGCTACATCGGGGTCGAGCACCATTTGTCGTGTTACATGAAGTATCACTAGGCAACTCTTACTATTCAGACCGATAAAATCGTTTTGGCTGACGCTATGCGCTTTGCGCCAAGGTTGCTGTCGTGCGCTAATGTTGTNAAGCGAAGTNTTTGGAATTCGTCCAAAGTCTTGCCCAAATTCAGTTGAATGCTTACCCTCCGCTTTAAACACTCCACCTTCAACTGCGGGTTTGCAAACCGACAGCAAGAGCGACTGCTTCGTTCCAGGCTCTGCCAGAGTTTTTGGTTGTTTAATCCTCTGCCACAGCGGCTCCTTTTCCACTTCGTCACCTGAAAGCCAAGTTTGCAACATCATGAAATCACCTTGAAGCCCACTGTTGAACAAAGCAATTGTGTTTGTATGGGACCAATGGAGAATGTGCAACCAAAAATTTTGCCTGATACAAAATGTTGTCGCAAAACAAAGCAATACAGCAAAGTTAAACTTCAAAAACTGATTTTATCCGTAGGAAAACGAAGTTCTAAAAGGATGTTTCCTAAAAGGGGCACAAAAATATATTGCAGGATACCAAATTCAAGAACCAATCCGTTTGACTTGATGACCCGGGAAACCCCAAAACGGAAAATTTTATTAAATGAGAGCTATCCAAATCTACGCTTGCTGGCATATTAATAGATGAATGCGAGACAAGAGCTCAAGTTGCAAAGGGCAAGGGCAACATCAGTCGTGAATCGCTGTTTTAGCGGTACTGTTTTAAATTTATGCGACGTTAAACTGCTTCGCAATGAACAGTAAACAACTTGTGAACTCTCACAATTCAATCGCCGAAGTGACTAGATGTAATGCAGTTAATACTGTACCATGCAACTGCATCTGCACACCTTGCCAATGTTGGTTATCCAAACGCGTCGTAGTCATGCAGCACCGCCATGCACTTAAACCTCACCCCAGTTATTCAACGTTTGGCCCAACATATATTTATTTTGTTAGAAAATAACTACACCATATCACAAAAATTGCATGCCCTCGTTAAGTTGAATGCACTGTATCAAGACGATGTCTAAAAGCTTTCGGGATCATTTTTTCTGATCACATGGTCAGCAACTATCTTATTGCTCAAATGTACTAAAAGCTAAGAACCGAGAACTTATAATACGTCTTCGCCAGTCCCGTCGCCATGGGGGGGCTTTGGTGGGCTTAGCCCCCCTAACAAAGCACCAAGCCCCCAAAATTGAAATATGAAACACCATAA
>JGI24158J21664_10010210_pt1 | contig 12532 bp, 8 predicted proteins | sample Ectturendosymbi3_FD_21664 | JGI IMG/M metagenome (IMG submission 21664) | reverse complement strand
TGAGTTTACCTGCTGGGATGGAATGTGCATTCCAATCAGAAATCGGTGTGATCAAAAAAGAAACTGTTCAGACGACAGCGACGAAATCGAATGTGGTGAGTGATTCTGACGAAACTTCCAATGAAAGTTATTGCTTGGCGTCCAAAATGAGCTTAATCAGGATTTGCACAATACTGTATTACCAATGCAGAATGTTTGCATAAATGCTCGCCTGGAAATGAAGCTTCGGAAACGTGATATTTCTCGGACTTCCTCAAACACATTGTCAACCATCTATTTATAAACTTTAAAGTCTGCAATTAACTGCTTCTTTGCTTTACAGTGTACAATTACTGCCTCGCTCAGCAAAGGCTTGATAGGTTAAATTACTCGCAAGAAAGACAAAACGATATTGGAATGATTCGTGAAAGTTGCGTGTTTTAGTTCAACCCAAACGTGCCTCGTAAAGATACAAAAATCAGATCTGATTATACGTTACCAAGATAAAATACAGTTATCAACTTTGCAAAATCAATGTCAAGGCACTTCGTGCGCGAACTTATGACTTTCTATATCTTTTAACTGAAATAAACTGGATTTGCAACTTGAAGCTGCGAGTGTTTTCCAACTTGCTACGCTTTGAATGGCAGTTACTTAGCTTTTTTATTTTTGCAAATTATTATTTTCTGTTGACTTGACTGTTGTCCTGCAGATAACCAAGTTTGCTATTATTCAAAATCGTTTGCATTTTGCTGTAAGCGATTGTAAGTACTGTTGCGTCAATCACTGTGGTAATTTTCTAAATATAAAATAATCTACATACACACCTCACGATACACAAACAGCGAATTCCACTGTAATTTGCATGCTAAAAGGTGAACGATAAATGATGTTTATCCATTCAACATCAAATACTGGACATTCTTTTGCAACCATGCTTTGAGTCAACGAGCTGTGTTTTTTTTCAACGCTTGTTTCCGGTGACCACCATTTTGCTGTAATATCAAAGCGTCTGTTAATCTGACGGATCTATTCATTTTGTTTTTCTACAGTTCAGTCATCAGCGACAATCGGAGAATGTGGCAAGGTTCAAATCGCGCCACAATTTACATGGGTGAGTAAATCTGAATGATATTTGTGAATATCAATATAAGTTTTTCCCATAGTGTGATATGTGGTGGACATTTCCTAATCCTTTTCTTGCTAATTCTATGTAAACATCGATCAACTTTCCTACTGACCACAATGGATCATTTGCAAACAACTGTAAAATAGTACGTATGCAGGCACGTCTGCTACAACATTGTCACGTTACATTTTGTCAAGAAAAAAATATTTGGTCAGAGATGGTCAAGTGACCGCTAGTTGAACTGAGGAAAAAGCAAAAACATTTTCTATTTGTCAAATCGATAAAATGTCGAACTTCGATATCTACATCTTTCGCGAATACTGGGGAACCTGTATCTCACTACTTGTCTCAATATGACCAATGGTATTTTAGTATCTCGAATGCAATGCAATTTTTTTCTCTCCGTCTTTTTGCTACTGCTGGTTATTTTTACACCGAAAAGGAACAAGAGATATGTGTGATAGTTTCATTATATTCAGCAGTTTCATTCGATATATGCTGGAGTTACTTCCATGTTGTGCTTTAAGTTGTGGCAATTTTAGCTTATTCTTCTGCAAATCTTGGACAGTAGGTTGACAGTGAATGCTCAGCGTTGTTTGGCAAACCCATTTTCAAATATGCATGCTGCACTTTGTCACTGCAATGGTGACTTTCCACAGGCAAGCAGTTATTTTTTGACAATAGGACTCATTTGCCCCGTCAAGTTTTCATGACGTGTGCTAATGGAAGTCATTTGTCCAAACAGGCTTTTATGTCCTGTACTGCTTGAAAACGGAGTATTTGCTTTCCATGATTTTCAATTTAGGTTGCGTGTAATGATTGTAGTTCGTTTTCAAATGTGTTTGCGAAATAACTCTACTAGACATAGCGTGAGCGGTGAGGATGTATTGGATAGTCACAGATTCAGATGAATCAGGCTTTGGTTACAGTGATAGCGATTGTCAGCCATCGTCTTCTGGCAGTGGTCAATCAATATTTGGAAATAGGACATCCGATCTTGAAGATCATTCGAATACCGAGACTTCAAGCCCTGGTGTTTAGTCAATTTTTTCAGACAATTCGCAGGCAAGGATGACCAACATTAGGGTGCATCAAATCCCCCATGTTTTGAAAATTTTTTAATATTCTCACGGCTACACCCTAAAAGCGTTCTACCTGGGCAAAAAATAATTTTTTGAAAGCTTCATAAATTTTAATTGATATTTACCCGGTCCACATTGGGGTTGAAAAATGCAAATTTAACCAAGAAATTCTGAAGAAAAGAAGCAATAATTTTTTACAATCTGTTACAAAATAAGTTGTTTGCACAACCTCCTACAATCTGGAGATTTTGTTAAAAATAATTAAAACACACCAATATTATTGTTTTGCAAAAATGCTACATATACACGCAGTTCAATATAGGCACGATGAAATCACAAAATATGGGAAAAGTATCGATTTGAGCTATTATTCAAGAATGTATTAAGCCATATTATGTTTCATGACTGTAGTGCGTTATCCATAACAGTGATATAGTTTAGTTTGCATCTTGCAAGATATTTGAATCTAACTTGATGGGCCCAGTACCAGTAGTCCTGTCCTGGTAATTTTATCTAATTTTTCTACATAAAAGGAACGTAGTAGCAGGCAATGTTAATCACAAAAACAGAAAAATGTAGTAGATAACACTGTGCATATCTTCTTTATTTTTGGAAGTTTGGTATCTCCTTTCTGTCAGCTTGAACTACTTGTAGTACATTCTTAAACAGCACCAGTGAAGTTTGCACGTACCTTCATCCCTATTTCTGCATAATAATTTCTGATATTACTGGTGCCAAACTTGGTTTTCGAAGAAAGACCGAATGACAACTTTTTCCATTCACCTACATCTTCAGTCAAGAATCATTGCTCAGATGAAAAAGGCGAAATATCAAATAAGAGTCATGCGTGACGAAGTGTGATAGTGTTGTAAAAAGGAAAATATTAATTGGAAACTTTGGTTCCCAAAACCTGTTCCAAAGCGGTCTTTCAGTGTGTACTGTCTACCACAATGATCGTTGTTCAGTGTCAACAATTTGTACGCTAAGTGGCAATGCTACACTGAGGGGGTTAGACCACTGAAAGTGCAAGTAGTGCCGTTTGAAATGTTAGAAACCAAAAGTGACTAGCTAGAACAGTTGTGCTACTTATTGACATGGTCGAGTCTCATCAACTTTCCTGTGCTGGGTTTTCTTGAACAAGTGCACATCATTCCAAGGGGCATCCACAGCTGCTGCGCTTATGTTCCACCATGAACTATATACCAAACACACAAAAGTAACAAACTCATGCAACTTTGCACTTTCTTGCTTGGTGGTGATGCTTCCAGATGGCAGGAACTGATCTGCTGATCCAGAAGAATGATTTTGATTGCATAGATATTTTGCCATCGATCCGGTTTTCTGCAGAACACCAGCAGACCAGCACGGTTATATTTGAAGTCACTGTCATGTTCATCCAAATATAGCGTGGGCAGTTCTAAAAACTCCTTGTGATCATCACGTCATAGGTGGGTGTAGGAGCAGGCAAATTTTTGGGGGTGTGATGGATTTCTGCCCGAATTTCCCCAAACTTGGCCGAAAAGTGTTTTTGCTACTTTTGCCTACGTATTTTGCCCAAGAAAGATCATGGAGACCTTTTTTGGATGTGACCTCCAAAAAAATGTTCTCATGTGTTTTTCTGCAAACGTTGGGTGCCATTTTTTGTAGTCAAACAATGTTGAGCGTTATTTTTGCCTGGAATTTCAGGGTTTTGCCCAGATGTTCAGGGATTTGCCCACATTTTTGACAAATCAAAACTTTTGAGGATGTGCTTTCACCCCCTCCTCTTACACCAGTGCATCAACATGGCTGATGAAATATGAAGTGCTTCATTTGCCCATTTCTGTGCATGGCGAAAATCTTTTGATTCGCTAGAATATGAGCTTGAATCATGGAATGCGAGTGTTTCTTTTCTGGTATGAGGTAAGCTTTCACAATTCTTTCCAAACCTGCTGAATATGGCCAATTCAGGTGATTTAGACCTTCCATCTTCAGGTCTGCGACTATTTGTGCCAATGTCACATCAATACGATGTTGGCGTCCTGCCAAGTGTAGTGTTGTCCAGAAGGCTGGTGCAAACAAACGCAAGGAGCAGTGAATTGGCCTGTGTTCGAGGTAGTTGTTTCACATACCGTTGACATGACTGATTGCTGACAGTTCCATAATTTCGATAGTTCTGGCTAGTTTCCTCTGTTATATCACCTGAACCTGTTCCAGTGCCCGACCTGGTACTCCAAGCTTAATTTTGTTCTCGATAACTATACTCAGTTGCTTTATTTTACATTCATATTTACAAAGTACAGCATGAGTTTTCAATACCAGTGAAGTAAACCCATTTTGGTGATATCCACATCTGTCCAACTGTGGTTGCAACCTTCTTTCCTGCTTCACATCATGATGTGTCAGCAGTGTTTGATGAAACTGCAATTTTGATTTTTTCACCCTTAGACATCCCCCTCAGTGATGACATGTGGAATGAAGGCTGATATTCTTGGACAAAAAAAAAAACAAAAACTGATGTGATTTTCGTTATGATGGAGCAACAAATTCTTCAATGCTACCTTCTACATCCTGACTGCTATCACTGCCAGCTAGCTGATTTGTTTCACCAGCTAATTCTCTTTTTTATCACCTTTCTCTTGGAATTTATTTTCTTTCAATCCTCGTATGTCTGGAGCATCTCCACGTAACCGAGCTCAAAACTTAAACCCTTAAAAAAGTTGCAACTGTTGTTACAAACCAACATAATAATCCGCGTGTCCGAAAAAAAATGTTGCTACAGTCAACGTGACGATATAGCTGATTGCGTTATAGCCGAACTCGAATGCATGTAAAAGATAGCAATTCTGCTGGGACGGAAAAAAAGTATCATTACAGGCAAACTGTCATTATAGCGGATGTAGTTATAGGCAAATTCTGTTCCAGTAGTGCATTAGCCTATTACCATTTTCTCCATATTTTAATGACTGATGTGGACCTGGTAGAGTTTGTCCAAATTTTACAATATTTTGCAAAAAGTGTTTTACAAGAGGTAGAACATTTCTGATATATGGCCATGCTGTTTTTATAGGAGGTGTTTTGAAGCACCCTAACCAACATGTCAAGTCCACTTGACATATTTCTGAAGATGCTTCCTTCTTTTGTTTATTCAAATCTCATGCTACACCAATAAAATACTGACAACGTTTGCAAACGATGTACACCTCGCGTTCAAGATCAGTAAAATCATTCAAATTTTATATTTCATATTCACCGCTCTTGCATGGGTGGTGCAAATCGTGCCGCCGATATAGCCAGCCTGCATGGCCTTGACAGGAAGTCCCTGAAATGATGGAAAAAAGTTCTTTACCAAATTGTCAGCTTTGCTACAGTAAATGCTTGGCTATATATCAGCGAATGCGTCATGATAGCAGAAAGAAACCGGTCTTAAACTTTTTGTGGATCTGGCAGAAGGCGGAACAGGATTTTTAGGTCTGGCCGTTTCGGTCTGAGCCGTTTCGGTCTGGGCCGTTTCGGTCACGAGACATTTCGTTCTGGCCGTTTCGGTCTGGGGACATTTCGGTCACGACATTTCTGTACATAAAAAACTTATTGCATTTGTTTATTTAAATGATTATTGGCAGGCGAATTGTCACCCTAGCTGGTGTTATATCAACTCCCATTGAGGAGTCTTGATTTTGGTGAAATCTGAGTTGCAATTGTGACCTCGAAGAATTTGTATTTAATTGCAAAATGTCGATAATGATTTAATTTGCTTGCTGATGATAATGAAAATCATGTGCTGATGCTCATTAGCTGTTGGATCTTGGATCGTGTTTGCAGATAAAAAAAAAACTTCTCGTTGATTTAAGTACGTTTGCATTGTGAACATGCAAGATTTTTGCAAGATTTCGTAGGCCGACCGAAATGTCCCCAGACCGACACGGCCCAGACCGAATCGGCCAGACTGAAGAGTTGCGTACCCGGCAGAAGGAATATTTAAGATGCTCAGACCTAAAGGCTGAGACAACCATCAAGAGGTAGAAGACCGCAGACGCACGCAAGAGTCATGGAGCATGTTGGATTTCACCTGCCAGGTGAAGGAAAACTCCTCGAAGATGGGATGGATGTGCCAAAACAGAGCCTAGAAAAGCGAACAAAGAACTTGTGCACAGAACACAGTACAGCATACTGCACTGCCTGCTCTGCAATTTGCCACAAAGGCCAATTTTTGTCTGAGATTTGTGCATTTTGTTTGGTGACACTAGGTTCTTTTGCGTTGTCGTTAATTTATGTGCTTTGTGATAAGTGCAGTAAATTCGATTTTTATAGATTTACACTCCGTTTACTTCAAGTGTGCTGGGAACATATGCCCCTGGTGAAACGACTGTTGTGACACCGTCCTCCTCCAACTTCACTAATAGTAAAGCTTTTGCTCAATGCAATATATTTATATCATCGAAATGAGGTTGAATACGTGTTTAAAACGTAATTTTTCCTATGCATTTCGCATAAACTTCAATCGCGAAAAAGTTAGATATGTTTTTCAACCACTTAAGGTGATGTTTTAAATGAATTTGCACAGTACAATTTGCACAAAACACTGTTAAAATTTCCCGGTTTGTTTCTGATACTCCTAACAGGCACATTTCTGTGCTTATTCAGCCGAAAAACACATGTCCTGAACGCTGATCAGCAAGCTCGTGTGAGTCCCAACACGGAAATGCGCAGAATTTTTTCATTAGAATATTTCAGTAGATGCTAATTTTAGTAGAACACATATTTTTAATAAAATACAAAGTTTCTAATACTCTAAATAGGCAAAAACGTTCTGGAATGAGATCAACATTGGGATTTTACGTCAACACAAACACGAATTTCTGCAGCTACGTATATGTTTCTGATTTTTTTGCAAAAATCTGGATTAATGAAGTTAGTGTGGGTGTTTCACCTTATAACACTATAACACAATGTTAGAGGTATGTTTTACAAGAATAAGGTCAACAATAAGGCTCAATTTCACATTATGTCGTTACCACGCTTGGCCACAAAATTTCAAACTGGAATCTGTGCACCCATTGCTCAGTGTTGCAGCAAATATAATTGTCAGTGTATTGAACTCAAACGTAAGTTTGAATGAGTTTGATATTGTCGCTTGCACAGAAAATCAGCGTTATCTCATTTTCGCTGATGCATATGTCTTAATTTTTTGATAAAGGATCACAGAATTGTGGGAGGAAACAACGCTGTTGCAGGATCCTATCCTTGGCAAGTTGGAATAACTACAGCAGGTGGATCACGGCCTTATTGTGGAGGTTCATTAATTTCAAACAAGTGGATTCTTACAGCAGCTCATTGTGTCGATGATAAAGTATCAAAGTAAGCTTCTAACCCAAGGCAGCCCTTATAGCTGACTCAGATAAAAGTACGATATCGCGAAGATAAGGTTCAAGTCAGGTTATTTGACGATTTTAATTTTCCGCTAAATTGACAATTCAAGAATTTTCTACAATTAAAAAAAAACTATTTTATAACTCACGAATTCTGCTCGGGAAACATTTGAAACTTGATAAAATCCTTTCCTTTGTCTAAAGTTGTCAAACATCTTTGGAAAGAAATTGTATGCTACTGTATGATTTATTAAATTAAGAAAAACTGTGGAAGGATAACGCTTGTCTTTTCATGATGAATGTTCCTTATTCGTTTTAATTTTGTTGATTTCTTTAAAGTTTTATTTACAGCTTTGCAGTACATTGTTCGGAAAATGCTTGAACATTTGCTTTTGTTTATTGCAAAAGTTTATTAATAATTATCTTGTGGTATAGCAAGTACGTATTGCAGGTCTAATACGAGGTGAAGTTTTAACATCTAGCAAATAAAAACGAAACGCGAATTTGTTGGAATTGTGCGACTTTTAAAATATGTTAACTTGCATTTTTGGGCACCGACCGGTTAAACATAAAGTAAAAATTCATTTCAAGGAAATGCTGTGTTTCAACAAATTTACTTCACATTGCTCTGACAGTAACTTAAACACAGCTTTGTACTGCAGAAACGATGAATCGATTTTGCAGAGAAGTCAAAGGAAATATATTTACAAGCGTCTTCAAAATGAAATTTCATAAAAGGGATTTTAATATTAAATTATGGTCCAATTTCTACTAAAGCATATGAGAACTGCTGTAAAAAAGTTTGCATTACTGCAAAGATTTACAATTCCTATAATATAATCTATTGTAGAAGCAAATGGTTTAGCGTTCCTGCATACATATAAACGACAGGTTTGCTTTGACAAGCGATTATTAAAATATGAAATTTCAAAAAATGTTTTCATTTCCATTTAAATACACACAACAATATTGAACGTCAGTCAAAGTTTTCACAATATTAAACGTCAATCAAAGTTTGTACAGTTTTTGATATTTCGTTTCAAATTTTACTTTTTACCGAAATATAACGATTCTGAAACTGCTATTAAAAATTAAAGGTGAAGTGACGTGGTTGTTACTAAAGTATAACTACACTAAAACAAAAAACAGTTACTGCATTTATTGTGTATGTTTCGGTGTAGCCAAAATAAATGTTCCATAAATATTACGTTTGCATGTGAACATTATTTATCGAATCTAACAACATGTTTAGGATAGATCTAGTTTCAAAAGTGTGTTTTATTAGTTTAAGAAAGAAAGTTTTGCTTAATATTGAATTTCTTTCTGATTATTTTACTGCACAATAGCTGAAAATAATCCAAAAATAGTTGAATTATTGTCAATTTTCTGCTTTTGTTATTGAAGTCATTTGTAGCTTTTGTCTTTTGCTCAGTTAAAGTCAAACATGTGGTGATGATATTTTTTCATTTGAAAACAAAGTTTATCAGAAAATGGGACATCCTTGGTTTCATCAAAACGCAAACCTCCATGTGAAGACGATCACTTGTAGACGCTGTATCTTTTTGTGAATGGTGATTTTACAAAGGTTTGCAAAACTTGACTACAACCTTAATTTATTTCAGCCCCAGCGCAATTCAAGTGGATGCTGGAAAACATTTTTTTATCTGGTCCAGCCAACCAGTCGTCAACTGTAAGCCAAGTAATCATCCACGCCTCTTATGACAGGTAGCTCCTAAACTTAAACTTAAAGGAACGTTGATGTTAAAGTTTATTTATATCCGTTATGACTGCTGGAATCGCCATAGTGAAGGTAAGAGTAACTGTCCATTTGTGGTATGGAAACCTGCTGCAAATGTTGGACTCTTGCTTTTGCATCTTTGCTTATGAATGTGCTGTTCGATTTGCTTAACGCTTTGGCAAATTTTGTCAACATTTTCTTAAACCTAAGCTTTTTAGATTTTTCTGCAATTTTGTGTGATGACACCCTTGTGATGTTCGATACCATTACTACTTAACTAGACTCAAATTAGATACAAATTCTCACGTTAACCAAAACGAAATGAAATCAATGCCAAATAAAGAGCATCGTCTCACAATGGTTTGTTTGAATTGCAACTAAACTATGCCTTCGAACCCTTTAATATTTGTGATTAGATATTTTTCACTGCCTATTTTGCATTTTCCTATTTTTGAAAGCAAAGATAGCAATTGCGTCAAATTTCGTTTGAAAGTAGAATTTATCACAAAAATATAAATGTGTTCGAAGGTTGCAGTTCCCACGAAACGTATTTCATTTGTCATGATTTGCCAGTGTAGGGTTTGATGTTGCACGCATTTCTTTCAAAGAAAGGTTTAATGAAAATATTAGCATGTATGTCGATTGCTTCGTTCTAATTTAAGAATGCCATCCACGTGGTTTTAGCTATGTTAAGAATGTTCTAGGTTGCCACCACAACATCTTTGTTTTCAATCCATGAAAAATTTATTTTGCTGTATTTGTGATCCACAAAATACCAATCACTAGTTGGTAGATGAAACATACCAACTACTAATTTACTTAAGTAGTATGAATGATAAAAAAATATCATGATTTTTCAGATTCGGTCCGGGTTTCGACATTGCTTTACTGAACTTGGTGACACCTTTCATCTACAATTTTTTTGTCAGTCCAGTTTGTCTTCCACCCGAAAATTTTGCAACTTCCTCTGAAGACTTAGCAATTGCTACTGGTTGGGGTCGTTTAGGTGAGGTAACACATAAAGCTTGGATAAGCGCTCCTGTGATATAAAGCCAGTGAAAACTGAGTCCCAACTGAGAATTTACATGAAAGAATCATTAAAATTTAATTTTTCAAGCATTGTCATACTTATGAAATAAATTTGCTTTATTGGATAAAGATTGTTTATGAAATTAAATTTATTAAAATAATGTATCTCGTTTAATTGACCAATGCTGGGGTAAGTAAAGAGGTACGTACGTTTATTTGTTGCTATACAGCACAACAACGCCGAAGCAAATACTGGTAGAATGCCCTCGCAACCAGGAAGGGGAAACAAACTTGAAGTTATGCAGTCGAGTTGCCCCAAAACTTTGATAAATCAAGCATAGTGCCACAGTTCATAAACGCATTATAAGCGTCGCAATGCAAAAAAATTACTAAGAACACATTGTAAATTTGGCAACAGAAGGTATTTCATTTAAGTGCTTTATTAATTGCGCACTAACGGAATCGAGTATATTGCATGCAGGGCATCATGCCAGTCAAGCACGGAAAAGTTTGTTTTTAATTTTAACTGCCGTGTTTGGATGAACACATTGACATACATTTTGTTGCATAATACACATATATGCAATTGAATAAACCACGTTGTGATACTCATGACACAATCATAAAACAAAATTATTTGACACATAATACTCATACTGTATATGATTTCAGAGAAGGAAGCAGCTTTAGTCCTATCAGATCCGGCCCGCGTGAGTCATTTTAATGTTCGCCAATTACTTGCCAAGCGCCAGAAACCTTACTGTTCAGAACTTTCCTTCAAGCGCTTTCCAGTTTTAGGTGCCTGTGCACGGTTTATGTGCCTGTCCACCGGGGGTGCGTATGAATTGGCTATGGTGGAAGCAATATTGCCAGAGCGGGACCATTAAGACCACCATTATTCGTTTCAAATTAGGCCTGAGCAGGGTTAAACCAAATTTCAAGTACAACATTTTCCACTTTGAAGTCTATAACAACATCACAGAGGAAAAAACAGTGCACGAAAAATACAGAAAATTTGTGGGGATATAGTTTGTCGCATAAACATTTTTAAGTGATGTTTAGGAAAATGCGGGCAAAATATCCTTTTCACCAAAATACCTTTTCACCTTAAAACTTCCAGAGACAAATTTTAGGGAAAAGAATCGTCCTTCTCCATTCATAACACTCAGTAATCGAGCAAGGCAACAGCTTCAGATTTGGATACTGGGCTCTACAGAAACAGGAACAGAAGCAGACTCATCTGTTGTCAATGCACCCACAGTTGTAGGTGCATCAGTCCACTGACCAGATGCCTTGCCCACGATTAGCAACAGACGTTCCTATTGTATGTAAAGAGGTGGAGCATTGCTGCTGCTTTAGTTCCATAAAATACGTGCATAGGTTGCTTCGAGTGTGAGGTAATCTTTTTCTGGATTGCAAGTCCAAACCATTAATAAAAGCGTCACGGAAAAGTTCTTCACGGTACTGTTCGGCACTCACGGCTTGGGACGAACAATCTTTCGAATGAATTTCAGAGCTTGGAGATTATTGCCGAAGACTTTCTGCAGCTTGTTGCGTTCGAGTCGCAAGTAGATGTCTTGCAAAAAAATCTTTTCTTTGTGCAAAACACGCGCTTGAGAGCAACTATGGTATCGCCGTACGTCCCGCAGTCTTAAACATAGGAATAAATCGCAAGAGACAAAAGAAACAAGCAGAATTATCTTTTCACCCTAAATCAGGGTTTGTGGCGGATTGGCCTAAATCCACGGTTCGCAGAAATATTTTGATGTGTCAAGTCAGTACTTGAACGTTACACCAGCCTCTGGATCGACTGGCGATGTTAGAAGGACTTTCGACTTTAGAAACTGATCCAGAAATCATAGTGAATTAAAATGAGCTGGCCTGTAGCAAAGCAACAGATTTGCACTGAGAATAACTCAGAATTTAATTCATTATGATGTTAAGCAAGCATCGTAGGGCAAGAACCTGACGAACAAAAATAACAAAAACGCGTTAAGGGAACACTCATCTGAGCAGATACCGACACAACACGTTCTGCTGCAAGCAAGCAGGGAAGCTAACAAGGCAGCAATGGACGGGGTTGCGCCAGGCTGCATTTAAGCATGGTACACTAAAGTGCCACGGCCAATTATTGCGTAATCAGATGAAGAAGATTGCCGCACCCAGTTTTTTTACGGTTTGACCTTAGTGACGTATTGAGAGACGACAACTATTTCATCAAAATACC
>JGI24158J21664_10010209_pt1 | contig 12533 bp, 6 predicted proteins | sample Ectturendosymbi3_FD_21664 | JGI IMG/M metagenome (IMG submission 21664) | reverse complement strand
CCATAATTTACGGAGCCCCACAATAAATTTCTAAAAATAAAAACAAAAACAAACACATCGTTACTTACCGATTGATGTTCCTGAGTAAATTGGAAGTACTTTATTTAATGACTCGGATGTATTTGCTGCTTTGTATTAAAGAAATATTCAAATTGCGGTTCAATTGAAGTCACTTGTAAGATTGCAAAATTAGCCAAGTCAGTATTTTAATAAGTAAACGAATAGCTCGCGGAGCCCCGAGGTTTCTCTCGCGGATCCCTGGGGCTCCGTACGGAGCACTTTGAGAACCTATGAACTAACACACCGTTACGTTACTTGTTGCGGCAACAAGTATGTCTTAACTTTACTCCAGAGCTGAGCCGTGGTAAGAATTGATTGTGGCTTCGCTTTCGCAAATACACAACTATTTTCACACTTTGCGTAGACTGCATGAGTCAAACATATGCAAGTTTGTTTGAAGGACATATGATACTTTTGTATTTCATAGCATTTAATGACATAAAATCCAAACATTTTTCAAATGCGATGAGGTATTCTCGTCTTCACGTCATCAGCTGCATACGTCACCCGACAGTCACTCGAAAATTGGATAAGATCCACGTCTTTTAAGAGTGCAAGTTTTGTGGAAAAACTTCGGAAGTCTGTGTTTTAGAGCAAAGTCGCTACTCGGCTTCGATTGAACGTGTGTTGGTGTACATCGGAAGCGCGTAAATATAAAAAACGCAATCATAATGACGGTCACAATGACGTCTTGCTCAACTGCAATGTCGGTTACAAAAAGCATACTGCAGATCTTGCTCTTAAACCATCGAGATTTCATAATCGGTCTTGCATGAAAGTTTTACGAGCAAATTGTGGCTTTCATCCAAAATAGAACCTTGGAACTTTACCAAAAACAAACTTGAAAAACTTTTCAATTCAATGAAGATAGCATTCTATTTGCCGGCTTACTTCTGAACATAATTTTCAGAAAAAAAGCGCCAGAAAAATGCACCTTTTGTGTAAGATGCTTTAAAAACAAAGGGCATTAAATAATTAAATGTTGACCCTTGGTTGTTGTTTGCCCCCCAATCAACATTTCTGGCTACGGGCCTGCGCTACAGTAAGTTAATCGTCGCGTATTTTTACTCTCTTGCTTTGACTAATGAAATGAGCAATCAGACTCAAGAAAGCTTGTAGGACAAATGATCTACCATGGTCTGCCATGGGCGTCGGAAGGGGGGACAAGCCCCCCTGGCTTTTAAAGTTGTTATTTTCCTGTCAAATTTTTAGCAAAAAGTTTTTTCTTAGTTTCGAATGGTTAAAAAATTTTGCCACTTTTCGTCACCTCTGCAAAATATTTTTGGCAACCTTTGGAAAATCCCCTGTTGGCCCCTCCCTGAAAAAATCCTTCCAACGCCCACGTAGCAATTTTCCCGCTTATTTAGCTCTTGTCCAGTTACTAAGCAACCCAATCTTATCGAAATGAAACAATAATAACACTGGAATGTTTCATTACGTGACAATAAATGGTAGTGGTTAAATTATTGCTCGACAAAAGTTCTATTTCCAGTAAAATCAACACATTCACTGCCCAACATCAGCAGGAAATAATTTTTGTATTAACGTTTTCGTTCCTTCCACCTGATTTTCAGTATTTATTTAGAAACTCCCATGAAAACCACCTCGACGCACATTTGTACGCCGGGATTCACCGTTAATAACAACTGAAAATTTAGGGTGTTGAGTCCCCTCGTCTTTCCCTGCAACAGTTTATGACACTATAATCCATGTTTATTTGTATGTTTGTTTTCCTTTTTCTTTTAATAACAAACGCGTCCGTTTTCCTCGCTGGTTTTATGGAGAAAGAATTTCGTAAATGTCTTGTAGTACAAAAATCTCGAGTTTTGTCAAATAAACACTTTCGAAAAAAGCACTTTGTTTCCATCGCACTGGCCTTTTTTGTGTACCCTCTGCTCAACCGTGGCTTCGATGTCACTGGTTGCAGATGGTTTCGGAAAATTTTAAGTTTGTTTCACCATCCACCATTATTAGTTCCAGGTTTGTACGATTTTAATATTATTCGTCATACTGGTTTCTTCCATCCGACGCTTGGCTGGAAGTAACGGCACGAACAAGGGTAGTGACATTATTTTTTGTCTTCTTATTACAGGAGACAAGCAGTAATCCTTCGCAGAAGAAGCGAAAGTTCCGATGACTCAGAGAAGTGGATTGTGAAAATAATTAGCATCATTCAGGTTTTGTTTCCCGGGGGACTTCACTTTGTTGGAACCCCTTGCCGCAGCGCCATTCCCAGCCCGAGAAAACCAACATTTGCAAAGATGGCGCCAGCGCTAAGACCAGAGGTGTAGTGCTGAAAAGATAAGTGTTGGATCGCACCAACAAACTAGTCATTTGTGCTGGAGTTCTACGTGAGGGATAGTTTGTCATTTATTCAGTTATGCGACGTTTAGAGCAACACACGGGATATGAGTGAAAACACCCATCTTCAAGTCGAGTTACCATGAAAAAAGAGTGAGAGCGCTTTTCCCCCCACACAAAGTGCGGGCACTCCATTCCTACCTCACCACAGCCCTGGTAAAGACAAAGCAAGAAGATGGTTGGACTTGAGAGCAATGCAGTGAATGATTGAGCGACATCTGTTACACGCTAGATTCCAAAACATCGCTTGCAATTATTGAATTGGCAGATGATTGAGTAGAGGAGAGCCGCAGGACTTTATCTTGAAATACTTCGTTGTTTTCGAAACTTCTAGAGGACTAGTTGTGGTTTATCGCATTACTCCTCGATTAATACTTTTGTAATCAGGTTTAAACTCGATCAATGCAGATATTTGAGGCGGGAATCTTTCACGAGAAGAGTCAAATATCTCACAAAGGGCTCGACCCTGTTTGACCTGACCCGACAGCGCCACCTGATGGCTATGCATTGGTTGGGAGCAGCTGTTGAGTGTTGATCCAGACTCGAAATATTGTGGTTTTTAAACTTAAGCCACCATTGTCGCGCTAACACACAATCATATTCGACTCCTTGCCATGACGTAATTATTTAAAAATAAAAGAGACTGAATGTGGTTTTCGATGTTTATAAAAAATACATTGAAACTACGAACTACTTGTATGTTAGCCACGTAAAAATGTACATAAGACGAATACTGCACAGTGGTCAATAAGTACAGTGATATCACAATTCATTCGCATCTACAACAAACATTCGCATCTTCATCGAAGATCTCAGTTCAAGCTCTGGCGGCTTTCCTCCTCGTCATCGTGTTCTGAGCGCTACCGCCATACATGGGGTCTACGTCATGACTCGGTAGTTGCTCCAAGTCGACGAACTGCTGCAAATGGAACTTGTTGGTCTGTTGCCGAGACATCGCTATGCACGTTCGCAGAGAGAAGATGATCTCAATAACGACAAGGATGGAGAGGACGATGTTGACAGCTCGATCCAGTGGGAGGATGATGGCCGCCTCGTTGAAGAGCAGGAAGAGTGCCAGGAGGAGTTGGGGGATGACTGAGAAGAGGAGGAAGCCCGCCAACTCAGGAAGCTGAAAAAAAAGATTTCGAAGCTGTTTTCCACCAAACATTACGACGTAACAGTGGTTTCTACAAAGTCATTGCATTGTTAATGGACAAGTGACATTGCAATGCGTGTTCAAACGTTCCGCCGGAACGTGTTTGTGTTTACTCGTTGTGACGCTACTTTCTTGAAGAGCAGTTACAACCTCGTCCATCCCTACATGGGATGCGTTCAACGCGAGGTTTGACCGCACCGCAGCGTAGACATGGACAGGACAGATTATCTCACGAACTCACAATACTCTTTTGTCATGGGCGCAAGTATCTACTCNACTGCGGTAAAATCCCAGCAATTCACATACTGTANTAACACTTAACAATGCACACACACACACACGAGAAACAATGTAAAAACGCAAGTTAAATGCTTTGCACAANCGAAGCAGCATTTCTCTCTGAAAAATGAATTGAATANAAATTCGCCGTCTTCGAGTGAATCCAAAGAAAAAACTGATTCCAAAACATTAAAGAAGATGATACCACGCATCACGGACATCAATCGTGCTGCTCTTTCGGAGACATGGACAATATCAATAAAGCATTTGCTTGAATTGAAACTAAATCCTTAAAAACGAATAACGGTCGAGGAGTTCACAGATGATCGTGATTCGATAACGTCACAATGTAGTCGTCATTGTGACGCAATCTTCTACGTACAAAAAAGGAAAATGGTTTTGAAACAAAAGCGTTACCACGAAAGCTTTGTTCTGAAACAAAATCCAAGTTTGTTCAAAATGCGGTGTTGGGGGATTAGTGGTGTTGGGGGGGGAAATGTGGTGTTGGGGGGGTTAGTGCTCGATCGCATTGCAGAACGTTAACCGATTTGAAAACATAGAAAACACATCGATTTGAAAACACAGAAACCTTCGGGAAAACTCCACGTTTGTTTAATGAAGCATCGCACACGTTGCACAACCACAGAGTCACACCCATCTTGAGGATGGCATACAAGCGAAAAAAGCAAGTACTGTATACTGCAACTGGTCTGGGCGACTGCACCGTAATTCCAATATCGCCATTTAAAATTTTACTGGCCAGAAAAATCACTCAAGTCACCAAAAATGCGATCAAACGATATTCTCTTAACCAACCGTCGTTTCACAAATGTTTGCGTTTGAAAATAACAGCACTGCAATTTTGTTTTCATCATTCTTAATTGGGATAAAAATCTATTGAAGCAGGTTTTCACCATACCGGAAAAAAACGAAATCTTTAACCAAATGAGTGCGGTGATCACGATATGAATCTTGCGAAACTTAAGTATGAACTAGCTGCAGCCTTCGCCTACTGAACCAAATACTACAGCATTGCATGCCCCAACTCTGTGAACCGAACTCAAACATCGGTGGAGTTCTTGTTGATTATCAGACAAGTTGCTATTATTCGCTCAGCTTACTCATGGGCATTCACGAACACGCACCTTTTCTTGCAAGTTCCCGACGTATCCGAGATAAAGACGTATTACTTCAACCATGGAGTAGAGAACAAGGATAGCAATGATCAGTACTTTGTACGTATCAGCCATATACTCGTACTTTATGTTGAGCATCAGGGATTCTGACGCAAGCCAGAATGGGAAGAAGAAGATGTTGAAGAACAGCGCGATTTGAAGAGGTTCACTGGTCACCACTTCATTTCCTAACAAAATAAAATACTCGTTTTAGTTTAAAGCACCAGGTTTTCTTTAAGCTTTTGAGGAACCAGCCGACTGCGCTCTGCTATCATCTTTTTTGCGATGATTCAAACTTTCACATATCTGTATTCAAGTAAGTACTCTCCACAATGCGACAATTGGGGAAAGCAAAGAATCTATCAGTAAATTTTTAACAGGAAATCGATTTCACGTAAAATTCGCATCTTCATGTTGAAACCGCAAGGCTGCGTCGTCTTGACCCACCTAAAGCGAGAGTCGAATCCACGACCCTCCACGTAACAACAATAGAGTTTCCCCACTCAACTGGGTAGACTCTACTATTGCTGCTACGACTTCAATGTTATATGTAGCGAATCACCACGACACACGGGTTTGATGACTCGTATTTGAAACAGAAACTTGTAGCATTTGCTAGTGATGGAACAAGCACCATACATGGCGTCCAACTGGAGTTGCAACAGTCAATGAACACTACCCTGGTATAATAATCTGGCACTGTCTTATTCACCGGGGTTCAACCTTTCCCTGACGATGTACCCTTTCAGCATTTCAACAGATGAGCAAGTACCCCTAAAATTTCTTATAATAAAAAGGTTGAGTGAAACAACAAAAATCCCCTGAATTTTTCATAGAATAGAACTTTTGTAGTTTGGAATATTTGGAAATAATAAATAAATATTTCTCCCTTCTATTGCTAACCTTAAATGTACCCCTTCAGATAGACATTGGGGCGCTAGGGGTACAGTTCTAAACATTGGGTTAGAACTTATCATAGGGATTCGGTAAGAAGTTCATGAAATTAATCAATTTCAAACATTTATGGACAAATTGTGCCCAGTGTGCAGTAGATCCCCTGTGAGCCAAAAGTAACCAGCTGAATATGCCTCTTAACTTGAACAACGGATTTGTAAAATAAGTTGTGCTCCGGGCACCAGGTGGATGGTCAGCTAATATTGAACAGTTTCAGCAGCACTTTACTTTTGAAAAAATGGAAGATGAAAAAGGTTTAAAAGTGATAGAAAACCTCATGAAGGTCTACTGAAAGGACCACCTTCAGAACAGTTTCTATTGGGTTTCAAACAACTGAGTTAGAGGAACGTTATAATTAGGGCAACCAAAGGTCAAGAAAGTCAAATTTTTTCTGCCCTTATCAAAGTTTATGAAACGTCCAAAAACCAAATTTCACACTCATACCATGAGCAACTCCAATGTTAATAGATCAAAAAAAAGTCTAAATTTATCATTAGGTCAAAGTTATCTTGAAGTACAATTTTTTCTTGTCGCTATTTTATTGAAACTACATCAACAGATTGTGATGTTTTTGCAATTTAAGGTGCAGTTCTGTAATAATAGTAAGTTTGTTGCAACTTTTGGTGTAATAATGTTCTTCTGACCACTATTGGGCAATTGAACATTATGTAGGCTATGCGTGGTAAGGCAAGAAACGTTGTCTCACAGTACTTGGTTTGATAAATGCTCAATCCATTGTGCACAGTGTTTCAGCTTTGCTCTTCTCAGCTTTGGCTCTACTGTAGTCATCAATGTACTTATCAATATTGCATTCCTAAATTTAAAAACTCAATTTTTTTCAAAATTTGGAAGTACAGCACATGAATATGCTTCCAAGTTAACCTCAACACCTAGAGCTGTATTATTTTGCAGTTGCAAATGCAGGAAATTTATAGGTCAAAATGAAGTCAAAATTTGTAAATTATGAAGCCAAAATTTTAAGTTTTTAGGTCAAAAAATTGACTGCCTTAGTTATGTTTTACACAGCAACGAATTGAACCTTGCTATTTTGGCAAAATTGTCGCAGCCTGAGCCGAGCACAGGACGTTTGTTAAAAAATTAGATAACTCAAAATGTTCACGCTCGATTTTCAGAACTAATGCACATAGTGGAGAACATTCATGTAAGTTTTATTTGCAATAGACCTAGTACAAAAAAATTCACAAATTTGTGCAGCAACTGATTGCACTTGGCTATTTTGAACTAGCAGAGGGTGTTTGATAAAAAAATACACAACTCATAAAGTTGTTGTTCAATTTGCCTGAAATTTTCAAGGCTAATGTCAGTTGGTGTGAAGACCATTCATGTAGTAGATTTTAATTGCAAATGACCTTGTAGATTAAAGTTATTGTGTGTTATGCACCTACTGATTGCACCTTGCTAGTTTAGAAAAAATGTTTTAAACTACACTTAGTAGAGGATACTTGATTCACAAATCCTTTCTCGGTTAGCCTGAAATTTTTAGGAATAGTGCATGTAGCTATGGAGAATATTCTTGGAAATTTTCCTTGCAAAAGACCAAGTACAAAAAAAGTTACCACATTATTCACAACAGCTGCAGCAAAGTACAATGCTCATCACACACCATCGGTGTGTAAGGTGTTAAGTAGTTCACCTTTTAAACTCATAAACACATGATTGTTCTTTTGTTTTATAAATATAATTAATCAGAATCAGTGAGTGTAAACATGAAATGGTTAATCATATGATATACATACAGGAAAGGAATTTTTCATGCCCAGCAGAGGTCCAGTACCTATAAAATTTCCACTCCACCCCTGTACATGCATATATATGCCATATACACAAGTAATGAAAATTGATGACCATAAAATCTTGTTTGCAAAGAATACACACAAAAGCTCATATAACGTAGAATGTGGGTGCAAGAGTTAAGAGGAACTGTAAGAATTGTCCCCCATTATAAAGGTCTNCACCTTGGCACACAAAACTTGATTTGTATAATGGTAATGATGGCTAAAGCAAAACTGTCCCATACTTGCTTGTTTTCCCTCAGTCTTGTAAAGANAGAAACAAATATCGATTTAATGTTTGTAATAATAACTCACATACACTATCATGGGCCAAACAAAACCGTTTAGCAGCAGAAACTTGTTTGTACTTAGAAAACAAATTCTGGGCCAAAAAGCAATGGTCCACATTAACTTGCAGTGAGACTGAGGACATAGGTGGCCAAAATATTTGAAATACAAATTCATTGGAAAATTTAAGGAGACATTGTGATAACCATTATTGTTCATTAAATATAATTACTGACTACCAGGTGCGCCACAAGCATGCGCCCCGCAAGGCCACACATATGTCACATAGGGCTAGTCTGGAAATAACAATCACACCGCCTCATTCACTGAAATCAAAACAACAAGAATCTTTACTATCCATCACAAAACTGCCAGAAATGGATTTTTTTGATTGCATTTTATTCTTTTATTCCAGATACCTCGATGTCTCATTTAGACTAACTTCACAAGCACATGTTCCAACTCAAAGAAAAAGACGTACTCAATTAGATTAGGAAAACTGTTGGTCGATTTGTGATTAAATCAGAAAGTGGGACATTTCTGAATGCTAATTTCTTAAATTTCTGCAAGGTAAAAACAATGCAGGTGTGAAAGCTAATAGTCTACACCAGCATGGTTCAAATACAGGACCACCTGCAGACAGAGTTTTTAAGACCTGTGAGCTTTCTCAGTACTGATTGTTGCGTGTAAGTTACAGTAGGCAATTTTAATTAGAACAAGCATAACATCTGTTCATAATAATGAACAATATTGACACTTTGAGAGCCGGTCTACGATATATTCGTACTTCGATTTCAGCCTAAAAAACAGCAGTTTTCGGTTGCCTCACCAATGCCCTAGCTCCTCCGCCGATTGTACTAGAGAGCTGTTCAAGGACTCAAAGGGATCGGCCAGTATGGTACACTGCACTCGAAAAAAATTTTTTTGGTTGGGGGGTGTGGATTATTTGTGACTGATGTCATAAGTGAAGTAGTTTTAGGGTCATTTTGGGTCATGTTGCCTGACCTAGGGCCCAACCGCTAGGCCAAAGTGTCTTGCTGAAGTTTTCATTGGAAACTAGGCTCGAGTCTGAGTATTTTGAGCCTTTGATCGACTTTCTAGCATTTCTGATTCAAAAGTTGTGATCTAAAATAAACAAATTAATTAATTATCTAATTAGTCAAATATTTTTACTAACTTACATCATAACTTTTGAACCCGAAACCCCAGCAACTCATCCAAAGTATCAAAAGACTCGGATTGTGGCCTAGTTCCCATTAAAAACTTCAGCGAAATACTACCACCTAACGGTTGGGGCGCAGGGGCAGGCAAAGTGGGTCAAGATGGCCTAAAAGTCCTCCACTTATGTCACTCACAAAAAACCCACACCCACCAAGCAAAAAAATTTTTTGAATGCAGACTAGAAGACTTGCTGCGTCTTTTGAGACTTTTACTGGGTCGACCGGAGAAGTTCTTATGCAAAGCCGCATGAGTTTAGGCGTTTTTTGTTCGAAAATCACCGAAAGCAGCCGGACGCCAAAGTGTTAAGAGTGTTCAAAAACGTGGATTGTTTCATGTCTCTGCGCAGGCGCTGTTTAGACAAGGCAGTTATGTAATAATACTATGCAACATTAGAAAGGGAAATGCTGTTGCCTGTTCCAAGCCACCTGCATTAGAGACCTGCAGCGACAGCGTTTGATATTGTATCGGTTTGCTAAGTACCTTTGGTACAAAGGGGCCTGTCATGACAGCCAGACAGACTTGATACGCCCTTGCTGATAACCGATATTTCCAAATCAGCCTTTCAGACTCTTCTGCAACTCAGTGGGTTTTCAATTTGAAAAGTCAAATCCATGTCTTAAAAATCATGTTTGGAAATTTAATGTAATGTAACATTAAATAACTGTATGTCCTTAAAAAAGCAAACTAGTTGCATTAGTTATATACTGCAACTGAAGTTCTGGCATTGGTATATGAAATGAAACACCTCAACTGATTTGTCAATACTCAGTAGTTCCATCTCAACAGTTTAAGATCTTCATAAAGCAAAGTTTCTGTGCATTTTCACCAAGTAGTTTGCAGTAAGTTAGCTGGTCATCTACAACCTAGCCTAAACAAAAGCAGCACCAGGCTATAACCGATTAACCCCTCTCTGCCAGAAGTAAATTCCATAAGAAAAAGTCACCATGACAATAGTTAACGTGCACATGTGTGAATTGCACATCCTATTATTGTGCACTAATGCCACAGTAGTTCTGATCCAATCACAAACACTGTGCTTTTAGCTTGAAGCATAATGCGTCAGTTGCGTTGTTGCAAACAGTCCTTTTGATGGTCATGTTTAACAAACAGACAACAGCAATGGTGATGCACCAATGAATACTGACCACCATGCTGCTATCAGACTAATCACCAAATCACCACTTCAATATATTTGTGAGATGCTAGAGTAGCACTTTCTTAACTTGTATGCCACATCCACAAACTAGCATGTTGCAACAGCTTGGATTGTGAGATCACAGTTATCATTAACATGCCTCTTGGAAAATGTCGATAAGTTAACCCACAAACAAGATATTTTAGCTTGCATAGAATATACACCAGCACGCTTATAGCCTAATATATCAAGTTCATAAAAGTAGAATCCTTTTAAAGATGTTATGTGCAACTGTTTCACAGCGACAGTTGTCATCACTGGTGAGTAGCAATTGCATTTGTAATCATATTCAGAGCACCACAAATGTTGCTTAACATCAAGCAATTCATTTTTCATGCAAGCTTTTTTTCAAATTAATCTGCGCCAAACTAGGCATCAATTGAACTTCTGCACCTTAAGGTATAGTCAAACCTTCTATGCTGCGAAAATTTCTAGAAGTATAACCGGAGTTGCTTCGCACACAAAACCGGCATGTGGTAGTGCGGTCTAGGCTCTAGACTGCGCCTGCACAACATATGGTCCACGGCTCATGGGAGCTTTCTCAATTGTAGAAAATGTTGCAAAAGCTTGACCTCGAACAAGTAATTGCTGTCCCAGAATTTTTTCCATATTATAGCGAAATCTCTACATTGGAATGAAATACACTTATTGCGACCCATGGCAAATTTATGTTGATAATTTGGTCCTTCGAGCTTTCTGAGTTGTGCAGGCCTGCTTTAAACAATAAGCTGCAAGCATTGCGACACTTCCCAATGATGCTTTTGTTTCACCTGAGATGCCTGACACATGCTTCATGGTCAATCTTATCTGTTTGTCTATGAAAACGCACTGCTAGCGTTGCTGTAAAATAACTGTTAACTTGCTTCATTGTGCTTTCTTGCACAAGTTGTCTGGATGCGTGAGGAGCAGCGTTTTGTCAACACCTACTGAGGCTGCTGATAAAATCAGCTTTTTTGGCCGATATAGCGGTAAAATCTAAATATCGGCCTGGCCGATATATTGGTCGATCTCTACTGTGATTGTCTTTTTTGTGTTTCTGGTTCAAAAGTTATGGCCAAAGAAACTAAATTAGGTTACAAATTACGCAAAAAATTGAAATACCTAAATTCTGCTTATTTTGCACTTATACCATTAGCATTATTCAAGCCTTTGATTTCTAAATAAATCAATTCACATGAAATCAATTCAATAAATCAATTCACATGAAAAAATATTTTATCAATTCACACGCTTAAATCAATTCACATGAAAAAATATTTTATACGCTGGTTGTTCATATAGATATATATATAAAAGTTCATTAGAAGTAAGAGCAACAGTGCAGAAAGATTCTAATATATAGTAGATCCAATTACCTGCAAGTTATTTTCATTCCTTTCTTGAAGAATGTTACACTGAGATTCTGAGAGACTTCTTGACTGAAGATTTTTCTTTTTTCGAGAACGAAATCTTTTCATGACATCACATGGCTTTTTCCAGTGAACATTATCACATGAATAAAATGCATTATCAGTTTCCATTATATGTGCCAAATTGTTTTCCTAACTGTCACCACAACTTCAATAAAAAACTAACAATCTGTAATTTTGTGTGCAATTACCAATGTATGTCAAGCAATAGACTAAAAATAACTAAAATAAAAGTTCACTAAACAAGGTTTGAAAACAACAAAGACCAAACGTTGAACTCCACTAAACCATATAGGACATGAAGAAGTTATACCTTGCAAGTTCTTGCAAGTATCTTATGTTATCTATTCCCGAGATTAAAATATCAATCTAAACAATACACACAGGAGCAAACAATGACAAACTCAAATTAGAAACATTTGTTTATTCTCTTGGTACAAATCTTCAAGCAATAATTCACATAATTGTTTACGAATTAAAAAAGGCCTTAAGTTAAAGTCTTTGAAAGAAATGCCATGGGTGGGGCTGAAAAGTTAAAAAGTAGAAAAAAGACAACCGATTTTCTTGAAATACATAGGCCTACTTTGAAAAAAATCACTAGATCGCAGTGAAAAATCAGTAGATCACTACATGAGCCTAAAA
>JGI24158J21664_10010208_pt1 | contig 12533 bp, 8 predicted proteins | sample Ectturendosymbi3_FD_21664 | JGI IMG/M metagenome (IMG submission 21664) | reverse complement strand
TTACTGAAAGCGTGGTGTCCATGCCGATGGACAAAACCGAATGCAATGTGAATCGAGGTCATGCGCGGACACACAAAATCCCTTGACGTGAATGACAAGTTGATACAAACCAGATCTCACGAACGGGATACAATAGCGAGTAGGAAACGGCAAGTCGTAATGCGAAAAGTAAAATCCACTATACACGTAATGCTAAAAATTTGCACTGTTTTCAATTTTTCTATTTTCACTAATTGTTGAAGCCTATTTTTGGATTTCACTCGAGGTTGTCACGAAGAATGGAATAACCTTGGTATGAGAGCAATACAATAGTGGCTGAAATTCAGCCTAGACTAGTAAGAAATATTATTTTCAGTACTATTGTGGTGTCATTGCTCTCCATAAAACATTGATTTTCACGACTCCAGTTACATCTTTTTATACATCTTTTTTTTTAATTCACAACCAAGATCCGTTACTGGTGGATATCCATCTTTTACAAGGTACTCTCATATAGATATAAAAAATCAAAGCATAATACACTAACATGTAAATGCATGCTTTTCATATGATATGACTTAATGCACCATGTAATAGACATGGAGGTTAATATGTATATTGACAAGAACATTTTCATTATCTCAACCTTGTTTCAGTGTGTTGTACTGTCTGTTGCAGGAGTGGCCAACCAGTCAGAGACCAAGAGCCACATTTCTTACTGTGTTACCACAAAGAGCCACTTAATACACATGGGCGCACCTTAACATTACTCCATCCCATCCTCAATCTCACACATACCTTTGGTCAGCTAGATTTATTGTAGATTTCACACACTAACATGACAATGACAGAACTTTACAAGCCATTTATTATGCATGTTATTTAGTTAGACTTCTGGCAATTACGTAAGGGCTGTGTGAAAGCGGGCAAAGAGCCGCATGCAGATCATGAGCCTTGGGTTGGCCACCCTTGGTCTATTGCATGTCATGGTGCCAAAATGATAAGACATTATCAGTGAGAAATTGTTTTCATCTTTCTCATGTTAGAAGATAGAAGATCTTTCCTGTTTGTATTGTTTTACCAAGTGTTATTCAAGTACCAACAAGTTAGCATGGCAGTAATGCATCATATTATTATTAAATCGAAACATGAGATACTGAAGCATAACTATAGTTTTTTTTAATGATATGGTTGAACCAAGACAAAAGTAACATCAAATAATGTATTGTTCCTCACTAAGTGACTTCCATAGTCTGGTGGGAAAACTTCCTATATTAATAACTAGACCAGGTTATCATGGCATTGTTTGCTACAGTTATTTATTTCATTTATTGTCATGTTTGTCTGAACCAATAATCACAGGGGTTAGTAATAAAATACAAGAACACACATAAAAACACAGTACAGGGTAGGTTTTAGTTGGTATTTGCACACAAAGGGTACTATCTCAAGTGAGATAAAGAGTGTTATCTCAAGTACAACTAGAGATGGGTTATTTGCAAAATGTTTATAGCGTGACATTTAACAACAAAGTGTGCAGCTGTAAAATTTGTAAAACATTGAGTGTAAATCCGCTTCTCTGAATAGATCAGAGGTTTCCAATCTGGCTTGGTTCAATGTGGGTATGGGGTCAGCAGAGAGCTATCTGAGGTTGCTAAAAACATGAGGTATTTTGAGGCCTCCTGAGACTGCTGCCTTACAATCTTCCTGTGAGGAAAACCAGTTGTGAAAATGAATGCATGAAAGCACAGGCACTACTAAGAAAGAAACAAACACTTGATATGATATCTGCCTAAAGGGGCACAGCACAGGTTTTGCTACCGACTTCCTCTTACGATTTAAGTGAGAAAGAATAACTAAAGTTGAAAACACAAACTTTCAATTCTGTTTTATTTCAGTTATTTGATGTGCTTTTGATTCTCAAGATTTTTTTAAACTGCAGAATAGGGCTTATAATGGTAGTGTTAGCCAAATATAATTTGATAAGAAACATGATCCATAAAATAGTTTTAAACTCTTTTGTCATTTTACAAAGATTAGAAAATAATACTAATATCTGAATTATGAAAATAGCTGGTTATTTTATTTTATTTGTGCTAGGTTTAAACTGGAATAAACAAAACTTTAACCAGGCTGTACTGGTGGTAAAACACAAAAACATGTTAAACACTTGCTAACATTTCGATAGTTGATGCAACTATCTTTTTTAGGGACAAAAACAAGAATGAATGAAAATTAAACTGGCATATTTTGTCTAAGTTGCTTGTTTTATGATGAAAGTATTTTTGTATTAAATATAGTTCAAATTTTATAAGTTAATAGTAAAGTGCAGTGCCATTAATGGTCATGCTGACAATGTTGTTTTTAGCAGTTGTATGGTAAAAGAGAACCACATCATTACCACATCATTACAATTCATATAATACTTTGTAAACTTTACACTGTCACAGTGATAGCGTAATGTTTAAATCAGGGGTCTCAAACTCAAATTGCTCCAAGGGCCAAATTAGGATGTACAAAGTAACCCAAGGGCCACATTATGATGCTGACGCAACAATGGCGGTACCTCAACCTTACAAGAAACAGCTTTTACATCTTAATACCTGCAAAAGATAACATGAGTTATAGGCAAATCATTTCTAACTGTACCTACGTTCATTGAAAAGTCTCTACATTCGTTTAAAAGGAACTTGTTCACCCACTGACTGAGTACTTTCAAACACCGGTGGATAAACTAAATAACTTAAATGTTGATTGTATTTTGAAAGTAAATGTTGATTGTATGAAACTTCCCAAAATGCATTGCGGGATGCACAAAATGCCCTCACGGCCCACGTGTTTGAGAACCCTGGTTTAAATGCATGTTACTTTAACATGCCACAATGCTTAAGTGTACTACCCTTTTGTCATGTTTCTTGTTTTTCTGCTTTCACCATTGCTACCAGACTTCTAGGTTTCACCTGAAAAGAATGCAAATGAAAATTTTTTCTTTGTGAACCCATCTGTATTTGAGATGGTGTGCCCCCAAACTACAAACATTGAAAAATATAGCCATATCCAAAATTGCCAATTGCTGATTGCAAATGTGAAAGTTATCTACATTGCATGTTTTATTGTTGAAGTTGTTCTAAATACAAATTTGTTAAAGTGCTTTGATATGTAAAGTTGAAGTAATTGTTCGATAGTTTGCAGATGCTTGTTTTGCAAATATTTGTGCTTATTAGTGCTAGTGAAATTTAATTTAAGTTCTATGATACTTGCAGAAAGTCATCAAAATGTGCATGGTGTCAATTAAAACTGATGTTTTAGGCTAAGCCTGCACATCTCAGAATGCTCGAAGGGCCAAATTATCAACATAAATTTGCCACAGGCACAAAAGTCCATTTCATTTCGATGTAGAGATTTCGTTGTAGTGTAGAAGAAATTCTGAAATAACAATTACTTATTCGAGGTCGAGCTTTTGCAAGATTTTCTACAGTAGAGAAAGCTCTGTGGGCCACAAGGAAAGCTTCCGCAGGTCGCATGGGGCCCGTGGGCCAAATGTTGTGCAGACCTGTTTCAGGCTTTCATATGTACTCAATAATTATTCAAGACTCACAACATCATTTCACAAATACTATTTTTTTAAGACCCAGAAAAAATGTATTAATCTATAGTATATTCCCTAATTAACGAAGTTTTTTTACAGATACCAGAAAAAATGCGATGAATTGAGCTTGTCTAATGCTGAGTTTGAAGAAAAACACAAGCAATTAACGCAAGATAGAAAGGAAATTGTTGATTTCCTAAAAAAGTCTTTGGAGCAAAGGCAAGATGAAATATCAGATCTTAATGATCGCCTTTCTCGATTGCAACAGGTTAGACTACATTTAGTTTGGAAGTCCCTACTCTTCTAAGTAATTTGTGATTTTTATTTTCAAGTCATGTCACAATTTTGCTCAGTCACACATTGTGGTTTAAGCTCTTGTTCCTTGCTAAGCATGCACATCAGTGGTAATTTGACTTTTGGATGGCAGCCCAGCTTGAAGTTGATTGTAATTTTATGAGTCTGAATGGTTTGACATTGTTTTGTAATAGGTCCATGTAACACATCAGCATCTGTTGAAATACGTTGTCAACTTTTTGATTAGGTTGTTTCTAAATGTGAAGTTAAACATTGAATGAAGCAAAAGGTGAGTGTTTAAAGTATTTATTTGTGCAGCTTTCAATTTTGGGAAGTAATCTACTTTAGCCAGAATTTTTAGAATGTGCTGCATTGGTTTGCATTTGTATATTGAATTAACAAACCTTGATGCTTGTTTGTGCAACATGCAAGGTAACCACTTTTATACCTAGAAGTTTATGAGATACAGTAGACAAATTTTTTTGGCAGTAACTGATCAATTGTTTAGTGACAAAATTATGCAACCAACAAAACAAAGTAACTTCATGTGATGAAATAGCTCAAAATGTTTTTAAATGTGGAACTACCTTAAAAGTTTAGAAAGCCTCTGGTATTTTGATGTATCGCATTTAGGGAAATGTTCACAAACAGCACTAGTGCAATTTTGAGACGCATGTGAATGTTTTTTGTGCTGTCGCATTAGCCCATTTTTCTGCATTTCCGCACTTTTTGTCACTTTCGCTGATTTTTAAATGACATCAAAATACAACACTGTCGCTCAGAGCTTCATCTATAGAACCTGCATGACGCATGCTTTTCTTTTAGGCAAAAGAAACAGAAAAAGAAGGTTATGAAAATCAGCTTTCTCAGCTGAAACGTGAGTTTCAAGACACTCGAGATCAATTGACTTCAGAAAATATGATTCTTGGTGGGAAGCTTGCTTCACTTGAAGAATTCAAGGTCAGTTTTTAGATCGCTTTTTGTTTTATTGCCTTTCATACAAGGTGCTGCATTCCACCTGAAAAACTACGTATACTTTAAATATGCTATCGCTCATTTGCGTACAATGAGTTTCGTGTCAGGTCCTTGAAATGCTAGAATATTGATGAATGTTATATTTTTTGGAATCTGCAGTAGGTGTTCATACGCCACAGTTTACTTCATAAAAAGCACTGAATTCGTAAAAAACATCAGTCCGTTAGCTATTTTTCAACCACCTAAAAAGTTCTGGTTAAACGTGTGCAGTAACCGTATTGAAATCTTCTGACTAAAATACGTAATTGTGATTTTTCAGGTGCAAAAAGAAGATCTAATGAAGAAATTTGCAGAGATGGAAGACAAACTGAAGCAACAAGAAACGGAGCATGCCGAGAAGATCTACAACCTCGAAAGAAAAGCCGTGGTGGATAAAGACAGGTAACCTGATGTTTGAAGGTAATGTGCTGATCACAAATTTTCTGGCTGCTCGTCGCTTAAATTCTTCCGGTAAAGCGAGGAAGTTCGACATCCTTCAAAGGTTGAGCAGTTCAATAATCAATCTACCAGTTTATTTTCCCAATCAATTCTGAAGGGTCAATGTTCTTAGATCCTAGCTCACGAAGTGGCAATGTTTGTTATAATTGAAGCATGGGCGTCGGAAAGATTTTTTTCCAGGGTCGGGGGCAACATTGTTGAAATTTCATTTCGCTAAGACCAAAATAAGAGAAAAACATTTTTATACTAAAACGTTTGCGGTAAAATACAAATTTCAAAATCCAGGGGCGACAAGACACCCCTTCCCCCCTTCCGACCCCGCTGAAGCGGCGTAGAGTGGGCTTGCTCTCTTCGAACCTCTTGGATTGGAGACCGAGCAAAAGAGATATTATATTTTCAACATATACAAGATGCTTCACTGTCCTAAACACCTTGATGGAGTCAGTTAATCCAAAACTTACAGTGCCAAGTCGAAATGCCACGCCACGTTCAATTCGCTTGAGGCGAGCGATGCTGTTTCGCAGGAGTGAAATATAAAAATAAAAATCAACACCAAGCTGCTTTGTTTGCAGTTTATCTGATAAAAAGCAATTGTTTTGAACTGAAAGTTTATCCTGTCTCAATAAAGACTTTGCACCTGGAATTCAGGTGGTGATATCTATGAGCTCAATTTGCTGATGTAGCGCAAACTGAAATGTCGATACAAACAAATAGAGTTTTTTTATTTCTGATCTCAGAGAAACGGGTGACAAAAAGCCTTGAAAAGTAATTTTATTTGATGTTACTGGAATGTGTGTGGAAACTGAAAATTGGCCTGACTGTCAGTCGCAATGTGCTTCAAGAAGAGGATTTAGGGCGGGAATGCGATGAGCTGTGTATATAAGAACAGCTATTGAATTTCGAAACAGGGAAAATAGCAATATTGAACCCAAAACATGCTACAACCATGTTTTGACACTGCCGGTTCAATTCGTTTTCACGAGAAATGCTCGTGAATTTATGATAAAAAGGATTTATAAACCTGTTGCGTTACAAGTGATACATTAGAATAGGATCATCTTTTGCGCAATTGGTCTAAGCTTGTTATTGTTTTTCTGCCACGCAGTGATGAAAATTAACCTTAAAACGGTAAAACAGTCTCGGGTCGTTTTCGAATTTACAATTTCGATGTTTGAAGTTGAGATTGTTTGACTAGTTCCCATACTGTGGCACGCGAAGGCCTTCAAAGTTGTACGCTAATAGGCATACTTTCTGTTTTTCTTCACAAAAACATATTCACAGCTATAGTTTTTACTTATCGGATTCTGTTATTAAATACCTGAATTTTGGTGTACTTCCTTGGTTGTTTTTTAAAAATGGCCATTATGATTTCTCACAGCAATTTTGTTCATTTGTATCAATTCTGGTTTTCCCGAACTTTTGATCGAGTGATATTTGGTAGATCGACTTTTCAAGGTGGTAGTGGTGACAATACGGGACCTATAAATGTTACCCAATCAGAGAAAGTTTGGGAACCACTGCTTTTCTAGCTGTTTTTCAACCACCTAAAAAGTTCTGGTTAAACTTGTGCAGTAACCGTTTTGGAATATTCTGACCAAAATACGCAATTATGATTTGTCTTCTTTGTGTTTTTGAAAGAAACGTTCCTTGTTTCCCCATTTGATCAACCCCGCTGCGCATTTTTTCATNAACAAAAACACGATACTGTTTTCTTGAAACTTCCTCGCTTACGTCATGCGAAAATAAGCGCGCTCTGTTGCAGGTTGAAAAAAGAAATGGTCCTCAGAGTGAACACCGTCGCTGCCGAATTTAGAAAAGTGTCCAACAAGCAAATGGCCGACACAACCAAAAGGAACATTCGCGAAAACGTTTCGATCAATTCTCAGTTGGCCAAAATGTCGGAAAAAACAAAAGAACTCATTCAGGTGTTGCTGACGTATCCATTTTGATTTTGCAAAATTGCGCAGGCCGGGCAACCGCACGTTGCTATTTTCATGTGGATGATAATGTGCTAAAACATCCGTGTTTTTTAACGGGTGTCTTGTAAAACCTTTTGTTGATTTTAGGAGAATGACGATCTGCGCGAAAAGGAAAGAAAACAACGACTGCAAATCGAGCTCCTCGAATCGAGTCAAGAAGACCTGGCAAAGAAAAACAACTCGAATTTGAAGGTTTTTGTTGTCTTTTTCTGATCAGTGTTCTTAATCCGGGGTAGTATTAGCCCATCAGCAACTCGGGCAGTATCNCGGTGGGCCGTGTGCCTGGTGATCTGTTGGATATGCTAGCGCGTATGAGTACATCAACACTGCCACCATATGAAGGACTTGAAAGATCCAACACGTCAAAAGTTTGAATGCATCATTACTATTTTAATTGGTTTGGAAAACTTTTTCAAGTAAAGTAATGGTAGCTAGCCCGTCCCTCTGTGGTTGCTGAATCCAAAAGTCTGTATCATTTTGCTGATGTTTTGCCCACTGGCGTTATAAACCTTAAGTTTAACAATTAGTCACAAGACTTTTTTCGCAACGCCAAACCTTGTGGTGTTTGGCGCCAAACCTTTTGGCGTTGTGAATTTGTCTACTCAAAGCCAAAGGTCCAGTGTTCAATTGTTATTTGGAAGAAGTTCTTTGAAATCTTTGTACGAAAAGGATGTTTTTTTAAGTATTTTCTCAAATATTAATTTTCCTCATCCTTGACACATCTGGCAGCAGTTTTTGAAAGTTTTTTTGAAATACAGGTAGTTGAATTTCTGAATGTTGGCCTCGTTTCGTCTTTATAAACCATATTTGTGGAGCTGTCAAGCGGTTAATTACAATCGCTACAGATACGATAAACGATAGAGACTTTTAACATGAATTGCAAAGCACACTGGCTAAGCAACAAGCACAACATTCAACCAGTTTTTTTCTATCCTTGTGGAAGGACTTGTAATAGTGTTGTAGGCGTTCTATGCCTGTCATAAATGCTATGCTACCATTAAAATTGAACATCTTTCTAATTCAAGCACGGGCAATAGGCATGCGCGTACTACTACGTAACGGGTCTGCTGTTTTCGTTGTCACCGTAGAATATACCTCACCACTGGCGAGGTAAAAAATTCAATGAGACTCACTGAACGCTTCTCTCCACGGAAATCTTCAGTATAAGGCAATTTTTGTTTATTCGACATTGTGAATATAGTATGAAACACGTAACAATATAAAACAAAACAACATTAAAAACAGTTTGCGTGATGTTTGAACACCGTCACAGAAGCCTACAAGAAAGTATCTTCATAAACGCATCTGCGTAAAGTTTCATCACTTCTGCACATGTTTCGTTTTGCATTATCATACCGCGACGAATGATGGCTCTGAAAAGTTATTACATGTAGCGCTGTGGCTCACTGATAAATCGCGAACATCATAAGTGAAGCGTCGAAAGCAACTTCAAAAAGGAAGTACTTCGAAGTCATAGCATGTCATATTTCGGAGCGTTCACTCCGCGTCATTCATTTCGAGTTGTGTGTGCTCCATCTAGCGTATTGAAACTAGCTTTCGTTCGTTTGTTTAGAAATGCGCGTTGGTTTAAAGACAGGAATACATCGTTTTCCTCACACGCTTTTTCACAAACTTTGCAACATCTGCCATTATATTTTCACATCAGTCTAGTGACGGATTTGCTTCATGCGAAAAAATGCTCGCTTACACCACTACTACTTTTTTGCGATCTCATATAAAATTGACGTTCGTCAGTTTACGTAATTAAAACTGTAAAAGCAGCGGTTGGGTGGTACTGTTGGTTGGGCACGTGCCATCAAAGCTGGTAGGCTAGACTAAACTAATATTCAAACTAATCTTGTGTAGACCCTTTTAGCATTTTTTTAAGCAAAAATCCGATAAATTGGACAAGAATGTTTCAAAACCCCAAAAATTTTTGTTTCCTACGGTTATAGGAACACGAATTTTTTAGGATTTTAATATTTGCGAGTTACGCTCGAAAGCAAGAAGTTCGAAAAAGAGATTCGAGGTTAAAATTGTGAATGCATTGATCACCACTGTAATAGCGAGTTTTTCACAAAACGTAGTATTGCAGTTGGTGTAAAAATGGTTTTCGAAGTTTGTTGCGCATGAATCGCTGTACTCTGGTTACTTTCAGAAGCAGTTGCAAATACTTTACGAATCGAGGTTTTATTGCGCACGTGACGAAACAGACGCGTAAAGTTAATCTCAAGTGTCGCAGTTTTAGCAGCGCTCATAAACTCTGGCTACATGCGCTAGTCACATCTGTTATCCTGGGCGTCGGAAGGGGGTCAGGGGGGGGTCTTGGCTCCCCTTGCATTTTGAAACTTTCCTATTACGTTTTTAGCAAAAGGTTGTTTTTTTAGTTTCTAGATGGAACAATGAATTTCACCACTTTTTCACCCCTGGAAAAATATTTTTGGTTACCTATGGAAAAATCACTGTTGGCACCTCCTGGAAAAAATCCTTCCGACGCCCATGGCTGTAGTGCCACCTAAAAATATCTCGTGAGAATTGCCTGCGCTACAAGCTTGCTTTACGTGCTCCTTTTCGTATTTCTGAAGAGCGTTGCGAATTCGGTAAGACCTCAGTGGTGAAACTGCATGGTTAGTTTGCTTGCTTTCAATGTCTCAGGTGCTGAAGATGATCACGCAGAGAGCGCGTCAGCAGGAAATCCAACTCAGCGAACTGGAAGCACGCGAGCAAGCTTACGTTGAGATGGAGGAAAATGCCGCTCAGACCCGTGAGATCAACGATCAACTGACACTTAAACTGAAAAGGTTTGTCGTCAGGAAAGCTGTCAGTGACTGAGCTTTGGTACAAATGTCTTCAAATGACACTTCTCACAACTGCTTGGCATTTTTATAACAAAACAGTGTTTCTTTTATATTGGAAAGGAAATTCGTTGTTTGACCATTTATTTCAAATTTACAAAAATTTTGAGAAGGTAGGTTGTAACTTTATTACGGGTGGTTGTAACTTTGTTACGTTTGCATGGCGACATATTCATCCTGTCATAAAGACAATGTAGCTACTTGTGCAAGGTTTCTGCGGCCCTAAACCTGCTTGTTTTTCATCGTTTAAATACCTCACAGAAATTTCATTCGGGTTCATTTAAAGTTTCCTGCACAACTAACATGCTTATTTGCGAAGAACCGATGACGAACTGCAAGAGATGAAAGAGCTTTTGAAAAGATCTGAAAGCGATCGCGAAAAAGAAATGGCCGGCCGAGAGCGCCTCGAAGATGTTTTGACTGCTGCTGCTTTCACGTTGAAGCAGGTAAGTTGCATACAATGCTGCGATGCTCTAAACTCGGAATGTCTTTGCTGCACTTGGCAGGCACACCGGTCACAAGCACAAGAATACCAGGAAAATCTAATGTTTGTTGACAGGCTTGCGTCGGTATGATGAGAAACTGTTTTATGATGAACCCTTAGTGATCATTCAATCACATACCACTCATTGTTCTACTCTGTGTCTAGTCTGGCATAGGGTCTTTGCCATGTTGATTGATTTTCACATGTTGTTCAGTGACTAGATCCAGCAAAGCTATTGATGCCAAAGCCTTTCACGTAGGAACGTACCAGAATCCATTGTTTATTTCTGGTTCCGGTCGGAAATGAGCTAATTCCGGCAGATACTAAAATAGTTCGTACTTGACTACTATTCTAGTTTTTCGCTGTGACCAGATCACGTTTGGTAATGTCTGTCCTGCTTTACAGGTCAGTTTTTTCTTAGAGAGCAAGATTAAATTAAAGAAACTAGTGAAACTTCCCAAACTTCCGAAGAGAAAAGCCCTGCACACTGAAATCAAAATGCCTTGCATTGAGAATCTTGTACTTGAAAGTTGAAGTTCTACGCGCAAAAATGTATTACTGCATAAGTTTCAAGTGTTACAATGCATCTGAAACAAAACATCAGCTATGAAACCAAAATAATTCCGGCTAGATTTTCCTTGCGTCCCGTCCATCCAATTAATATTTAAGAAAAGTTGGGAAACTGTATGAATAGGGTGTCAGCAGTATCAGTCAATACTGGGACATAGCTTCCTTTGTGCCAGTGGTGCTTTTTCCAACCCTGGGGTCCCTCGTCTGCGTTGTAATTAGTCAAAAGTTGTGGTCGTTGTTGTTTGTGCATCTGAGGGTTAAAAGAAAACAGTATGGCATTCCTTCTGTGCACCACCAGGTTTGCCAATATTGCACTGAAAATCTTGAGTTTTTCTTCTTTCACTCTAAGAAAATGCTGTTTTCTCCAATCCATGGTTAAGAATCCTAAACTTAAACCAGTCTTAGTTATCGCAGTAGGTCTGGCCTTATCGATAATGACGCAGTAACGTTCTGGTTGACGGATCTTTGTCTTTAGCCCCGTTGAGACGTTATGCCTTGTGGCGTACTGTGAGTGTTTTGTATGTTTATTTTAAACAATGTTGTTAGCACCTGCGTCTATTGGCAACTTATAGGAAGACGAGGGGTTTTCCTACTTTCAAGCTTGCGTTTTCGGTGAGCCTTTCACATTTGCTGAAAATGATACTCTATTTGCATCTTCCACCAAACGGTCATTGTCTAATGTCATGCGCGGATTTACCATTGCGCTAAAAAGACTTAAGTCTAGGGCCCCCGATTTCGGGGAGGCCCAAAATTTTGTAAGGACAATTTCCAGCATTTCTGTAAGCAATTATATTTGTATTGTACATTTGTTTTGGTTCAACGCACGTTTTTTACTGTGCCGCTGAAAAAAGATCTCTATGGAAGAATGAGCGCGAAGGATTGCAGTGACTGACGATGAGCATTCTTTTTTATGGCGTTGAGAATTGGTTATTGTTACGTATGAGTGGAACAAAACGCCTGAATCCCGTTTTTCAGATTACACGAGGCCAGTGAGGTACTCGATAAATATGTAATGGGAGTGTGGTCAGATAACTTCACCGCTGCCTTTTTCGTTAGTGTCATTGTGACTGGTTTTGTTCGTGATATCGAGGGAATTGAGTATAAACTAATGTTTATGAATTGGAACGACTTCTCAGTGAATGTAACGAGCACGTGTCGTGCTAATTTGTATGACATCAGTCGTCGCCACCTTCCAGAAGGCCCCAATTAAGAATAGTCCAACGCGCATACAATGTAATTGAAGATGGGCTTCTTATACTCTACATCCACAAGTAACACATGGACACAAACAGTATGACCAATCTTAGTTC
>JGI24158J21664_10010206_pt1 | contig 12534 bp, 9 predicted proteins | sample Ectturendosymbi3_FD_21664 | JGI IMG/M metagenome (IMG submission 21664) | reverse complement strand
TAAATAACAGTCCAATTGCGTTGGCCAGCAATTCCTCGCTACAGAGGTCACGTGCAGTCGAACAATGCTTTATATGATTCGTTCAAAGGAGTTGCTCGAAACCAGGCATCAGGCAATTGGCGCTAGTGTAGCTTTGGTGATATCAGCTTAATGGTTAGAGCGTGTGATTCAAACTGCAGTTCGCGTGCTTTCACTAAAGTCTTCTTTTTAGGTTTCATGATTTCACTTGTAAGCTTTTGCTTCCAATTTACAGGACTCATACGCTTTTCCTTACAATTCAGAGGACTCGTAAGCTTTTGCTTGTAAGTTACAGAACTCGTAAGCTTTTTCTTGCAATTTACAGGACTCTTAAGTTTTTGTTTGTTTTTTTTTAATTTGCAGGACTCATAACCTTTTGCTTACAATTTACAGGACTTGTAAGCATTTTCTTGCAATTTACAGGACTCGAAAGCTTTTTTTGCAGTTTATAGAACTTTACAGGATTTTGCATTTGACGCGAACTGATTTCCAAGTAAAACTATTTGCGAGCAGATTTTAACTGTTTTCACCCTCGTGGTGAATTGTCAGCTGCTTTACTTTCAATAAATCAAAAACAACACACCTACCTTTGAACTGATGCGATTGACCCTTGAAAATGACGTTTGCCACCGGCACGTTTGAAACACTATTCAAGGCAAGCCACATCCAATCATGAGCCGTTGTCAGGTTGGCTTTGTATGCCTCGGTTAGAATCATGACTTTTTGTGAACGCGTCATCGCGAGAATGATCATGTGAGGTTTGAACTGCTTCATCTCCTCAAAAATATTTTGAACGGTAGCTTTTTTGGAAGGTGACTGAAAAATTAAAGGTAGTAGGCTGATACCTTTATGAAAGATTACAATTGGATTTCGCCACTAATTGGGTGAGTTGCACTGGAGTCGATAAAAGAAAATTATCTATGAACGATAGCTGTATTTATCAAATATAAGGTCCAGTAGCTGCAATAAGAGTATACAATTCGCCCCTCACATATTCTGCAGTATCAAGTGCAATATTCACAGCTGAACAAGGCAACACTTTTGTTGCTCTTTTGAGTAACGCCAGGTAACGTTGGATAATTTATACAGAAAACAGCTTAGAAAAGCAGATAAAATCCACGTGAAATTTACAGTGAGTGTACAAACTACAAATGCGTAGCCTATCACTAAATTCAAACGAAAGACGAAATCCGTTTGATCTCAGCTAACAGGTTCCATATGAACTGAACTGAAGCATTGGAGCAGTAATTTAGGAAGGATATATAAAGCTCCTATATCCATGAATTTGCAAAACACCTTTCAGTAACGCCGTATCATCTCAACATTCGTTCTGATTTGAAAATGACAAGACAAGTACCACAAGAGCAATACATGTTACAAGCACGGCTGCCGAGCAGTCGTAAAAATGACAATGCTTCGGCTCCAGAGGTTTACTTTTCACGAACATGACTCTGGCTCCAGCTGCGGAGTTCTTGGTATTCGTGAGTGCAGCTCCGGATCCAGAGCTCTCTTTTTTCATAACATGGCACCGGCTCCGGCTTCTGTTCGTTTTTACACCTTAAAATTTTCAATTGTCTCGGTCATGGGCATCAGGATGATTTTTCCAGGCGGGGGCTAATAACAGCTTTTCCAGGGGCAGCCTCAAAGATTTATCCAGTGGAAACAAAAAAATTGAGAAAGTTCATTTTTCCCTCTTGAAACTAAGAAAACTTGCTAAAAACGTTATTGGAAACTGTAAAAATTCAAAATCCAGGTCGCAAGACTTCCCCTGCCCCCTTCCCTTCCGACGCCCATGGTCTTGGTGTGCCTAAAGTTGACTGGGAAATGAAATATATCTAGTACGCAAAATTAAAAGAATATACCACTCATTTCAAGGGGTTATCAGGTGTTTTTTACAACCATCGCTCTTACCATGAGAAAATCAACGAAAAAACAACAATCACAGGTTTAGACGATTCAGGTTAATGGTAATATCAACTAATTCTGGATAGGCAGCCACTAGTTTTGCTGTTAGAGCCTGGTAACCTTTTGTTATTTCTTACGACCGGAATAAAAAAAACATCTGTTTGGAGAACTGCATTTGCGTCCGAGCATTTTGACACAGTCCAGTCCCAATCGACCATGTGTTTTGCACTGGTTGCATGCTTTCCTGTTGCAGTCTTGGCTATGCCAGGTAACAACTCTTCCAGGAAAACCATCCAAAGAGCGCAAACACGTAGTCGATTAACTCTCTCATGTGTTCGTTCAAACGTGGACACATTCGCCTTACATAGCTGAAAAGATCTGAATTCTTATCTTTTGCATTCATAATAAGCAGTGATGAATGGCAAAGTAAAGCACAATTTAACCTGCAAGGCTTAGGAGAAAATAAGACTGGTTACCGTGCAGAAAACGCAAAATTTGTTTGCTCAGATGAAAACCTCAAGAAAAGTCCACATTTGTTTACATTGCGTTTTTATACCCTCCTGAAAATGGACTGCAATGCAAACCAATGCTAATTCGCTGCCAATTAGTTATAACTTTCATGTTATGCTGCTGCAACTTAACGTAATGGTTGCTACTGAACTTTGCGAGTAACCTCGCAAAGCTTGCAAGCAGGCCCGTAATCAGCTTGGGACACTAGGGGAGCGAAGAGTTTTCTGATAGTGGCCCAAATTATTTAAACTATGTCCAACACATTTTTCCAGGGGCCGAAGCCCTCCCTGGTTACGGGCCTGCTTGCGACCAAGCCTAATGGTTTTTAACAGTGATAGCGTGACTCGAGTCAATGACTCCACTCGACTCAAGTCAGGTTGAGAAACGATGGTGACTCGACTCGAGTCACGTTTTTACCAATAACTCGACTCGAGTCACAATCATTGACTCGAGACTCGAGTCAGAGTAATTTTTACAACATCTCCAAACATATGATTGACAAACCCGTGAAATGAGAAGGAAGTATATTTCTTACAGAAAGGTTGGGCTACACTTGTGGAAACGACTCAGAACGAGGCTTGTGAAGCGAAGCAGTAAAGTGGAAACTGTTTTCACAAAAAAGTTAGATCTTGATTACCTGGAATAAAAATTGCTACAACAACATTGGGTACCACTTTTGAGCTCGTTTGGCACCATTTTGTAGCTTGTTGGGTGTCATTTCGCAGCTCGTTAGGTGCCATTTTGTTGCAAAAAGAAGAAAAATGTTAATTCCATTTGACACGTCATTGACTCGAGCTTGAATACGAACGAATCGAAGTGACTATACAGCTACAAAAGACACGGATATTATATATCTACTGATTGTAGCTTAGTTCTTTTCAGATCGCTATATTACTTTCTGGGCTCCGCTTCCCTTCAGGAAAAATGCCCAGCTCTGGCGCTACGGCTACGGAGCGCTGGTTAAACGTTTCAAATATTAGCAAAGCGGTCCGCATGAAGCGCCAAGCTTCATATATTCGCGTTTTGACGCACATTTTGCTGTAACAAATTAGCCATTATTTGGCATCAGCACAGTAAATTCGAAAGCAGGCCTGGAGGTCAAATGTTTAATTGAAATCTTAGTTTTGAAAAGTCATGGCGACTTATTCGGAGGATGTTGCACTGCTGTTAAGGCAACAGATTCAGTCAAATTTAACATCTGCATTAGCTTTCCGCCGTACATATATTTTTTTCACCGTTGGAAGCTTTTTTTGTGGCCCAGTTTCAAAATGACAATCAGAGACAAGTTTGAGAATCGTATATATTATTACACTGCACAGCCATGTCGGTTATGGTCGCCAAAATAAGACCAACCTTTTTCCAGTTAATACAAACATTGCAGTGCATGCACGCACTAACAGTCTTGAACAGCAATATTCTTTAAAATCCTTAATTTAAACCACTAGCAACATAAGAAACAAACCTGAATCATCTTCAGTACTCTCAGTTTATAAGTTTTCGCGCTGTACGAGTCTCGTCTGACAGTTTCAACAATAGACAGTCCATACTCATCATGGGATGTCAGTACAGATACATCAGGGTAACGAAAAAATTCAACTAGGCTCATAGCTGCCTGCATCAAAAACATGATACTGTGAAAAAGCAGTAGACCTTTTTCTGCCGAAATTCTTATAAAAACTCTGATAACAGAATTGCAGAAGCATTTTACTAAAATTTTCTGACAAGTTAATAGTTATACACCAAATTAACCACGTTGAATTAAAATGGCGATGAGCGTGTTTCAAGAGATCAACAAAGAATTTCGGACAAAATAATTAAAAGAGCTAACCTGAACTTGGTACCTATCGTCAGGAACCATGCGTATGAGGTTTCTGAATCTATAGGGGTCAAGAAAAGCTGGGTTGCCGGCTAGTGGAGCAATAAGGGTGACATCCAGCATCGCCATCAAGGGGTGAATCTGCGCAAACAAATCAGATGGAGAGTCAAATCAAGAGGCTTTTTACCGCAAACCTTACTTTGACTTGACGGTTTCGTTTATTCTAGAATCAATTGAAGAACGCCCCGATGCCACGGCCTATAAATGATTTTACATTAATTTACTGAATGTTATCCCGTTCTACCTCACGACACAGATCACGCTTTTCCTCCTGGAAAGAAAATGGCATACTTCGTTTACAACATCTACCATCAAAGACTCCAAATGCTTTCTTTGACCTAAATCAACTTGATTTGTATTTATGTTTCGGAGACGTCAGAATTTCATTAGACAGTACTTTAATCACGAGCTACAGGCGTTTTGAAAAAATGAAAACAGGTTAAAAAACTGGCCTGCGTTTCGACACCTCGGTACAACTACCGCGCTTCCCCGATAATAAGACCAAACGTGATTTTTGAGATCGATTTTAATATAAGCCCTAGTTGACCGGTGAGAAATTGAGTTAAGCGAAAACTCCGCTGGAATTTTGGAAACCGATGACCTGCAAGACATTCTAGAGGATGATGATATGATTGTTTTTGAATAAATTGCTGTTAACGAGTTTCTGAATAAAAAACATGTTAATAATAAGTAAATGTAGATCTCCTAAGTTTCACTTTGTGACTTCATTTTTTGATATATCAAAATAAGACATCCCCGAAAATAAGCCCTAGTGTAAATTTCGAAGTGAAAATTAATATTTAAGCCACGTCTTATTATCGGGAAAACACGGTATCTTCGACAGCGCGAATGCGAAGTGTTGTGAGATTCGACTGCAAACGTCATAAAATGTGAGTGCTCCATGTTACAAAGTGCTGATGTACGTCAGCATACGCAATTGGCAAAAGCCCGTATTCACGCAATTTGGATAAACTCTGCCGCGAAGGTGGTACCTTCCAGAACTCTGTCTGGAACGTCTATGCTGCAGATGCCACCTAATATCGATGCGGCAGCAAAGAATTACTTAAACCCCAGATCAGCAGGTGTGGACATATGGAAAGTGCAGAATTCGTGTCATTGGATACGTTACGCAGAAATAATTTTACGCCTTCGAAAATGTTTTCATTTTGTGATGAACTTTGATGATGAGCAAGTTTTCCTCAAAAATTTGTTGTGTGGTGCCAAACCGTTTGACATCACATTCCCTAATTTTTATAACTTAAAGACAGACTTTGCAAAATCGTTAATTCAGGAACATTGAACAGCTTTGAGAGGTTACGATTTTTTGACTTCCTCACCACTTACCACAAATGCTCGCAAAATCTAAAAGCCTCTAACCCTTTAAAGCGGGATGTCGTTTATCTACCACTGCATGGGTTTTGAAAATAGCCAAAGCACTATGTTTTTCACAAGAAATTTGTAAAATTGGTGTACAGCGCAGGGTCATAAAAAACAGAAACAGTGGACGCGAATTGGTAGATCACGCGAACTCCAAGTCAGCTTTCCAAACACTTTTGCCGCATGGCCAGGGCTGCCATACGGTTCACATTTCTAAGATTTCTGCGAATTTTGAAGGTCTTACAATTTTTTTCTGTCGTTTTGGACTTATTTTGACCTGCATCCTTATTTTTGCATTGTTTTAAGTTTAAGGCTGCTTTAGCGAACGAACAGTCAAGACCATCCTGCAAGTGAAAGCAAACTTAGACAAAAGCTGCAGTGCATTGCGACGCACCGGGTATGACAATGGTTCAAAATTTAATTTTCTCCTCGAATGTCGACGCCGCGATATAACCCAACACAGCCGGACTAGATCGAAAGGTTTTTTATTTTTATCTGATTTCTGTTTTCCGTAAATTCTTCGTAATTTCACTTGTTTTCCGTTAGTTCTTTATACCGTGTGGTTTCTTTTGATACTTTCTAACACCGGTTCCCAATGTCTGATTGTCCTCTGAAGATCTTGATTTTCTATAGAACTGCAAACAATTTTTGGTGTGGGTTAATGGCAAAAGCGGAAGTGCGGACTTGAATAAATGTGCATACAACTGAAGCTTGCACGCAATACTCGTGAAATCAGTATCCGTTAGTGCCACATTGGACATTTTCGGGGCAATTGCTGTATTTCAATTTTGGACTTTTTCTGAGCTACCTGGACATGAAGAGAAGTTTTTTTACTTTTATGCTTTTTGAAACTTTTCGGTTTGTCGTTGACAATGTTTACGTTTTAGTGATTCATCCTTGTTTTGGTGTCGTCAAACTTTGTAATCCTTGCAGTGCACATGCTATCAATCTATTTCAAGAGGAGACCTTCACTACTTGGCCGATTTAAGTTTTGTTTGGTTAAATATGAGAGGCACAGTGAGGTACACTGCTGCTTCCAATGAACTGCACTGGTTGTTCAAAAATTGCGACTTTAGGTCGTTTAAACGATTAGCGACAGTTTCCTATATCACTCAACCAGAAATGCAGACCCACTTGGCACCGCTATGAATCTGGGGAAGCGAACACAGCGCATAATGCTCCTACTCCTGGAGACTTGAAATCTACACGTGAGCAGCAATTGTGCCAGGTGATAATCATTGGAAATCGGAGCATAGCTGCATTCACATGGAAAAAACACAAACGGTTTGAAGAAGTCAAGCGATATTCCCTGGATGCTGTTGACATCTCTTCGAGTAATCGCCTTGTTTCTGACACTGTTGACCTGGGTTATGGGAAGAAACTCTTTTACTCCATTGTTGAGCTAACAATCTCTACTTGGCCAGGATGGGTCTACTTGTGTATTTTTTGCAGGTTGTGTTGATGAATCAGTTTGCCACATGTGGCCCGCGGGCCGCATCTTTGAGACTGCTGTATAAGAGAGACTCAATCAACTTGGTTGCCTCACCTGACTGACCAAATTGCACCACAAAAGCAGCAAAGGATGTTCGTTCAACCACGTCATAACAATATGTATGAAACGAAAAACCGAATATTTTAGAAAAGTGTTATTGAAGATGTTTGGTTTCAGCACAGCGGGAGAAACGCTGAGGGCGTAAAATCAAACCCGATGATTGCGAACGGTGCCACTGAAAGCTTTGCAACAAGGTTTGATTTACGCTTGAACGATAAGTCTTGTTACTGTCACATCCATCAACATGAACATTTGAGATAGCATCGTAGTTGCACAGACAGTTTCTGTTGCCAGTGTTTTTTTTCTAAGGTGTTTTGAGGGACCAAATCGGTCTCTCAAATTCCTCCAACGGTCTCTCAAAATATAGTGACCTGAGATCACATCAATGGAGAACGGTCNCTCAAATTCCTCCAAGCGGTCTCTTAAAATTTCCTTGCGGNCACCAAAGCGANACCTTAAAAAAACCCTGTCTGTGATTACACTTTATATGTGATACTTTCCCGCAGTCATGCTATGGTCCTAANTGCTTGATTGATATTGATAAAAACGAGATAACGCGTTGATACCAAACGCATTATTTGTTCACATACTGCTTTACCCTTTCCACGGCCACGTTGCTTTCAGGTCCAATTACAACTGAAACATTGTTTGAGATAACCTGATGTGCCACGGCACTCATAAGTTCGTGGTTGGTGGGACTTCTGAGATGTTTCGATCTCATTTGATCCAAACGCACTCTGAAACAAAGAGTGAAGTAGTGAAAATGGAGTATAAGGCACACCACTGACTGCAAGCACCGAACGTAGTTACAACATGCTGTTAAAAAGGACAGCACACATCCCACAAGTGTATCACATTTCGTCGACCCAAGGGCAAATTGCTTGTTCATCAGAAATTCCGACTGTCAAAGTAGCACCTAGGCTGCTCTGTCAAATTTTCTCAATTTGCATGCTGGTTCCTGCTGAACTGTAATAAAATGTAAAGTATCATATATAGCAATTAGTGAATACTGAATACAACAGCAAATTGAACATCAGCGCCACAATGCGCCTAACCTAGTTTATCGACAACTGCTCAACGCAGACATAGACGTCTTGATTCACGGTAGTACCTGGGATAGGAATAGGCAGTTAAATACGTTCGAGTACAACACGGTAGAAAAAGTTATTTTGTCATATTTTCCACTTCGTGAATTTTAACTGAAAAATTATTGACTATAATCAGTGCCGGATTTACCTATGGGCTATATAGGCTTAAGCCTAGGGCCTCAAGATCCAAGGGGGCCTCCAACAAACTGTGGTACGCATGGAGTCAGTGACCGGTATATGATCATTTAGATTAAACTTCGTCAAAAATTTATGTCTTAATTATTACTCACGAAATTTGGTTTTATTCAACTTTGGTGATGATAACGCCAGAGTCTTCCAACGAGTTTCCATGAATCGCAGTATGACGGTTGGTCAAGCCGTATGCCATCTATTGTGTCGATATACTCAAAGCACACTGGCTGCGTCCTGCGTTTGCTGAATCGTACCGATTGTTACGTTTGACTCTATCAAAAGAACTTGTGGATGTTATGTTTGAAATGCACCTGATCAGTGGCANAACTGACGGGTNGCAGGGGTGCGAACCGCACCGCCCCCCTGCCAAACGAAATGTGAAAACTAGGCCCCTACCTTGCTTGTATTTTGGTATTTGCTATTCTTTTNATNTCAGTAGATTGTTGTTTTTTTTCGTTTTTCGGAGTGTTTTCCAGTGATTTCGGGTTTTTGTATAGCCGTTCAATACCGAATTTGCTATTGTTTCTTCACTGTTTTCTGAGTGTTGGCCAGTGGGCTCCCTTCAGCCTTGTTTCTCGTTGGCTCAATCCTTACTGCATCTGATCAAAGCTTAAGGTTGTACTGCAGATAAGAGCTATGTGTAGAGCTACCAGCAATATCCTACAATAAAAGCATAATTTTTTCTTAGGTGACAGAGCAATACAGTAATTTTGACAGCGTTTGTATCGCGTGAAGCTCGATTGGTATTTTACATGCGATTTTTTTCCATTTGAATTTTCTTCAGTAACGTCATTCAGAAATCAGATTGCTATTGAGTACTTGCGCAAGTTTGTAATGCTCCCATGCTAAGCAAATCAGAGAAGATCTTGATGAGCTTGATTAGCAAGCAAAAGCCACTTTGCCAACTGGCAACCGCAGAACTCTTTCCCAACGAGACAGGGAAACAAAAAAAACGACAAGTTTGTTTGGGTCTGATGCCTTAGATTAGTGGTTCTTGGTTTATCCAACCACGCGAAGCCTTGTTTCTTAGCTTGATGGTCACTAACTGCTCAGGGTGAAGGTCCTTTTCAAGATTCAAAGGAATTAAAAATGAATTAAAAGGTCGCAATGTTCCAGGATAGGTTGTCCACACTAAGCATGCGATACATTAAAAGCGACAAACTTAGGCAAAGAAATTGTAATGAATTCTTTGATAATTTTGTTATGAAGAAGGCAGGACAAAACCTTTTCAACAGTTTACTGTGTTATGTTCAGCCTTACTTGAATCGATGATTGTCACTTTTAATTTCTTTAAGCGTATTTCAAGAATAACAGCATAAGCGAAATTTAAGCCAGTCCAGCCGCCGTTAAACCAGTCGTGGTGGGCATTGGTGAGCTCAGCACTTACAGACTTAAATATGAAAAACTATAAATCAGTAAAGATTTTATCAAATTTTCAGAATGTCAATTTCCCTTGCACCAATTAAAATCGCCTCTGAAAAAGAAATACTCGAATCGTGAACCTAACAGTTACAACGATTTGAGTGCGTTTTACTTGACGTGTTGTGCTCGTGTGTGAGATTTTTACAGCCGTGGTAAGCGAGTTGCAACGTGATCCTCACGTTGTGCTTTAAAGTCTTAAGCCGCCACACATACTACATAGGTGCGGTGCAGTGTGTTTATTTTTTTGAACACAGATAAGAAAAAACAGACGTGATTCTTCTAAAAAACGTAGGCCATGTATTTTGTCAAATATTTCAATTGTGGCGATTTCGGTTGGTTTGCCTGAAGCAGTTAAAATCCTGTTCTCGCCAGCTATGTAGGATTTCAACAAATCCGTACAACTGAAAGCTTTTGCGTCAAAGACAGCAACAAGCGCAGTGATCGTGGACACTCCAGTATTGATTTATAATTTTTTACTGACCGTACTTTCAGAGCGTCATTTTCGGATTTTCGCAAATTGATTGACGCTTTCCATTTTTTCCTCGCAACATATGGGAGAGGGGGCCTCACAAGTTGAATAGCCTAGGGCCTCAGATCTGTTAAATCCGGCCCTGACTATAATATTTGAAATCCTTTCTAAAGGAAACCCTAGAACACAATCTTTCGGAAAACGAGCCTCAAAACCAAAGTGATGAGAGCAGAGGACCACAGCCCCCAAAAATATAATACTATAGTGTCTCTTGAACAGCTGATGAATATTATTTAAAATACGCTAAAATCAGAACAAAATTGAGTTCATAATGCATTTAAAAAGAATAACCGTGTTAAAAATCAATGCGCCTAACATAAAGAATAACCGTGCTAAAAATAGACACATGTATTTTTAACACAGTTACTCCTTTTGCATCGAAATCACACTACAAATTGAAAAACGCACTGATCATTGACACTGACAAATTTAATGACATGACCAGCCCCATAATGCAAACTCAAGACGACACAGTTGTTGGCATAACTCCGCCTGGAGCCGCAGTTTGAGGACAGTGGGCCAATAGCATGAATCCTCGGATTTCAATGCAGATATCTCGTAAAATTAGTTGAATATTAGGCTCTGTGAGCTGTTCCTGCCCGAAACCACGAATGGGTTACAGTCACGAGATATCATTTATAGGCAATAGATAGGCTACAGCAAAGAATTCAGCCACCCACCAAAGCAGAAAAACATATATGGCAGAATACGTATTTTATCAAAAAGTCTATTCGCTGCCACCATTCCAGCCACCAGGTAGGCCAAAATGGTGCATTAGCTTAGGTTGGGTGAGAAAGCAGTAGGCTTTGCCTGACTGCACGCTTCCTCAACTAACTTTGTAAAATCAGTGATAACCAGAACACACAAACAAAATTTAAATCGTCAAAACGACAGAAAATCTTACAGCTGTACAGGCCACTTTGTCTGAAGTTCCGCTGCAGAGTTGATGACTGAAGCAGTTTCATTAACAGCAGTTGCTTCCACAGCTGAAAGTTCCGCCAGTAAGCCGACCTTAACAGTGCAAGAATCCAGCACACATTTGGCACATACCTCAGAAAAGTCCATCGTGCAATTACAAGAGGTCCAGGACATTACAGACAAGAGGAATATAAAAACAACGTAAATCATACTCTTGCTATAGTGGGGGTCAACAAGTTCGAAACTGGAGTAAACTGATTTACAATAGCACTGCAAAATTTCTGTTGGAATCGTTCACGATCTTGAAAGAATGTAAAACGATTGTTTCGTAACAACAACGGCCAGGACGATACCTGAGTGGTTCGATTTCTGTTTTTCATTTGTGCTGAAAACTAGGGCGACATCGAAATTGTATTATCAAGTAAAGAAGTACAGAAGGAAAAGTAAATGCTAAACGTCAACATAAGAAACCTGATCCGTCCATAGGATTGGTAATGAGATTTTGGAACACTACTGTAGAAACCACACAAAACAGATTTTACGTTATAATGACGAAAGAACTGCAAGAGTTTGAAAAATTGGATGTAGCCTACCTATGCTGTGGATCAGGCCTGCACAACATAAGGCTCGCGGCCCGCGAGAGCTTTTCTCGTGGCCCGTGTCACGTCTAGAAATGTGTTACTAGCACATTCAAAATGTGTTACAAATGAGTTCTACCCCTGTTGTTGGCATGGTGTTTCTCAGCCTTTTTACTTGCTGTACATGGCCCAGATAACTTTTGGTAAAAATTGCGTTGACCACTGCAGTACCTTGTTGGCATGTCCTATGCTTTTATGCGCATAAATAAATACACATTAGGCCTACTATAAAGTAGCGAATTTATTCTTGCATGCAACTCATTGTGAATATTCCTGCTTAACACAATCAATGTGTTCCCACGCTCTAGTACAGGGGTTCCCAACCTGGGGTACATGTACCCCTGGGGGTACATTTTCCTATCCGAAGGGGTTCATTTAGGGTTAGCAATAGAAGGTAAAATATATTTACATGTTGCTTATTTTCAAATCTTTATACATATATCACTTAATATTATTTTCAAAAGTCATTATATATATATTGTTAAATATATATGTGAAAAATCATAAGA
>JGI24158J21664_10010205_pt1 | contig 12534 bp, 5 predicted proteins | sample Ectturendosymbi3_FD_21664 | JGI IMG/M metagenome (IMG submission 21664) | reverse complement strand
AACTTGCCAACGTTTCGACAGTTGATACAACTGTCTTCATCAGGGCTAAAAAACGAAATGCCATGACATGCGAGCACAGATGTTATAGAATGTGTGCATTTTGGCATTTCTGGCCCTAGCAGAAAATGCTGCCCCCTGGTCAGGGCAGTGGTGTGATAGTTGTGATGTCATCGTGTTCAGTCAACCATGGTAGGATCTTTTGTTTTTTGAAGACCTTTCTGCAAGAACTTTCGCCAAATTTAGCGTAAATTATCGACTGCTTAACCTTCCCGAACACCATGGCGAGGAGCCCAATACATCTGGTAACAGCTACAACATCATGATATCACCATATCAAGAGAGTATTCGAACAACTATATGACCAACAACTATTACAAACGGCGAACCTTAAGTTGGACTGTTTCCGCACTAAAAAACAAGATTATTAGGCTAACAAAAATTGAGAAACATGAACGTAAAAATAAGATTTTGTTGTATTTACTCAACAATTAGTATTTTCGAACAAACACAAGATTTGTAGTGGGCGGGAGTTGATATGACTGAAGTCACCATTACTCCGACTCCAAGAAGATTAACAGCCAAACAAAAATTTTCAAAATGACAGGAAACCGAAAAGCAAACAAAATAGAAGAAATTAACCAAGGGGAAATGCAACTAGCAAGCGCGACTAGGAAGAAAATCACCATAAAAAGTTAATCTACATTGAGACAATTGAGCGGTGTACTTGACCACAACAGCGGTAGCCCTAATCGTTAATTGCGGAAAAGAAATTCTTTTCGCGCTTATGTCAATAGACAAGAAATGCAGTAGGCTACGCCAGTCCTAAGCCAAACAAATTCTGCAGCATAAAGACAGCTCGGCTCGCACATTCAACAAAAACATTACCAGAAACGCACTCTGCCAGGCAAAGGCCGGACAGTCACATCAGCACACACAGCAGGCGCATTCGGCCAGAATATGAAAAAAATCGCATGAGAAACACACTCCGCTCTGCCGGCCAAAGTTTCAGCATTTTATCAGCACAACGCATAACCGCCGCCGAAATCCTGACGTTAACACATTTTCTCAGCAAAACCTACGTACATTAACCCAACGTCCTAAGATAAACAAGCCTTTTAGTCACCTATCAAGGTGACTCCACCGGATGAGCGAAAGTATTAAGCAAGTAAGCACCCTCCCTTTCCTATCAATAAAATACAGAGCAATAGCTTAACTACTGTAGAGCTTTCTGATTAACTGCGGCAATTACTTGCTTTACTGCTTTAAAATCCCAGCTGCAACTGTAGTGGCTGGACCTTGACCAACGAACGATCCCGGAGCTTGCTAGAGTAGACGCATTTAGAGTAGATTCCCGAAATAGCGGCCATTGTTACGCAATAATATTGAGAGATTCGTAGCGACAAAGCAGTGGTGAGCATAATATGGCTGGAACCATGGCGCTGGTAATATCGGCTGTGTCGCCCTCATTAACCAAAGAAGATTCTTATGGGGCGTGGGACTTATAGCTGATGAAAGAAAGCTTAAATTTTATTAAGTCTGAATAATTTCCTCACCTCTTTTCAATTATCTCTGCTTATAATAGGCGACTAGATTTTGCCGCCCCCTGGAACGTGCCGCCCCTGGCTATAGCCAGAGTAGCCAGTGGGTTGCTACGCCACTGACGGCAATGATGTGTAACAGTCAGTTAAGACAAACCGTTGTTTTGGTGAAGACACCTCACCTAATTAGACAACTCAATTGGTCAATAGCGTAAATTGCACTCTGTAGACATTTCCTTTCAGAATGTCTACTCTCCTTCTCAAAGTTTCCCCAGTGTGGATGTGTTCCAACCAGGTTTCCAAATCCTTATGTTTAATGCATTCTTTCACTGTTAATTATGCAGTTCAAAATGATGCACTTGCAGAGTAACGCCTCTTAAATCCCTAATATATACAGTATTTTGCTTTTATTCTCATTCTCTTTGTCAAGTGCAGTAGTGTGGCTGGAACAGTGCTAACAGCAAATGAATTCTATTCAGCATTGTGTTGGTTTGGAAATGCACTGGAGTGCTAAGTCTCAAATTTATGCCTGTTGCAAAGTTTCAATATTAATAGTGTTGGCTAAGATTACAAAAACTTCAGTGATGTGCTGAGAAACAAGCTGTTGACATGCAAAACATGGAGTGCATATTGAAAACCTTGTGAGGGTTTAGAAACCAAAAGATCATGAAATGGTTGGGGTGGCAACAGCAACTACCAATCTGGCCATAAATTTTCATAACATTGATGCATATATGGTGTTACATGCATTGCAAATACAAAAAAATAGTAAAGCCTTGTTCTGTAAACAAACTTTTCAAACTTTTTTACAATTAAGAAAACACAATGGATTAGCACACAAACGCACTGGTTAGGAGTAAGCTTTCAGCAGTTCTGTCCAGATGCAGCACATCGACATTTCATTCACAGTACTTCAAATAATGCAGAAAAGTTTAAGGTCAACTTACCATAATCACATGAAAGATTAAGATTTGTGTAACTTTTCAACATTTTGAAGTAATTGCTCATATTTGCATAAACAGAGAGGAGAACTTTCATAAAATTTGTATGAAGCTGAATTGCCATCTCGTGTCTGAGCATGACTGCCTGCAGTAAATACATAACTTTAAAAAACACCATGCAGTGGCATAATCACCACTCGGGTTACATGGAATTAACAGGAAAAGATGTTAAGCCTTACTGCCAGCAAAGCTTCATAATTGTCTTTACTGCTACAAATTTCCTAGTGCTATGCAGAATCATTTCATTACCTTAGTTCTATTAAAAAATGCAGAGCATTATTTTCAAACATGATCAGAAACCACACATGGTATGGAAGCAATTGTGTTAATCTGAGTACTCTATAACAGTGGTTTTCAACCTGTGGGTTGCGACCCCCGTAGGGGTTGTTTGCCATTTTTCAGGGGTCACGAAAGCTTCTGATAAAAATATTCATAATTAGTTCTATATTATTTATTTCATATATATAACCACTTTTTGTTGTAGCCAGAATAACAGGATCACCTGGCAAAAATGATTGCCTACTTTTTCATTCAAAATTGTTTTCAGTGTGATTATGAACATTGCAAAGTTTTGAGTATGATTATGACCAATACGGTACTGTTGCATTTGGCAACGCATGAATGATTTTGTGATATAAGAATGTGCTGTGTTTGTAAATTAGATATCTGAATGTGGTAGCTAACTTGGGAGTTATTCTAGTTTTCAATGAGTTGTGCTGTGGAATCATTTGCATACGCCTCTCTCACTGATGCTGCCATGTGCACGAACTTAATACACGAATCTTTGTTCAACATAGTGATATCATATGTTATTTTTTAGTCATTGTAATTTTCTATTGTGCAAACACAACTGAATTTCATATGCCTGACTGGGTATTTTCAGAAGAGGGTCGTTAAGTTAAATTGGATTGCAAAATTGGTCACTGCATGAAAAAGGTTGAAAACTACTACTCTATACAGTATACAACAAAAATCTAACAATATGATTTTGTTTAACAACTCAAGACTCAATCAGTGAAAGTTTACTTCAGTCTGGCACAAGTTAATGGATTGGTCATATTTCATTGCATCCACAGCTTCCAATTTTCAGCATGAAGAATCCCCGAAACATATCTAAAATATTGTGTCACTAAAACTATAGGATCAAGCTTCATATTCCACTAATAAATAACACAATGTATTTCAAAATAAATTATAACTATCAAATCTGAAAGATGTCAATAACAAAACAAAAAATTTAATGACATTTTGGTCTAACATCTACTGTGAAACCAAGACAAGTGAACATATTTTAGAAGAACAAGTTAATTTACTGCCTGTACATGTAGTAGACCAACGAAAAGCCAACGAAATAGTATCGAAGTTTACAGCAACAAGTACTGAGATACTTGATGCTTCATATCAACAACAAAAAATTTTGAGGGGAGATGATGCAAAGAAGAAACATGACACAAAAGCTATAATAATAAAGGCAACCATGTGTAATACCGATTGACCTGTTACTGACATGGGAACAAACTTGCACAATACCACTAGTCACATACACAGTTTTTTTGCACAGGTTTGACCTTGGTGACTGTTAAGGCATTGAGAGATGCAACTATTTCATCTGCATACTGAGGTAGCCATGAAGCGAGGTTTTAGTGTATTTTGGTGGTGGATATGCAGCAACATTCTGCTGTATTTTGAGTAACCATTCGAAAATCTGAGACCGTTTCAGGCCCTCAAAACACCTAAAAAAAACACTGGACATACCATATAAACATTCTTGAACACTTAAAGAATACTGAAGTGGCTCTTTATCACCTTTCTGGTCATAACTCATTAACTGGAGGTGAAACATCAACATCTTAGACGTTTTTGGAAAGGGTGTTACAGACTACAGAGCATATCTTACATTATTTTTACACATTGTGACACCACTGTGATATATTACAGGGGAAAGCCAAGCAATTACTCTCTACAATGGGGCAAGCAGGGAATTGGTCAGCAAATTTTTGATAGGAAATCAATTTCACGTGAGTTGCGCATCCTCAGTCCTGAAATTTGCAAGCAAAGCTTGTAGGTGAAAAGTTGCAAGGCTGAATTAAGAGCAGAGAAAGCAAACAAACTCAAGACTAACATGAATAAATCAGAACATCAAAAGTTATAGCCTAAAACAACAAAAAACAATAATTACCTGATTGGTTAAGGAATGAATCACTTATTTTGTTGTTTTTAGGCCATAACTTTTGAACCAGGCATGCTAGAAAGCCAAAGGTTTAAAAGATGCGGATTATAGCCTAGTTTCCAATAAAAAACTTGAGTCAAAAATTTTCTCTAGTGGTTGGCATCCAGGGACAGGAAACTTGAGCCAAAATGGCCTAAAACCTACCCCATTACGACATCCACCCACAAAAAATTCGAAATCCAAAACTTTCCAAATTTAAAAAAATACAGACTAGAAGACTTGTCGCATCTTTTGAGGGTTTGAATACCTCTCTAGCACAATCAGCTAGCAAGTTATGGAGTTACAAAGTGATGGTAAATAAGTGGCTCAAGTGGGTCTTGAAGATAAATTCATCCAGCACTGAAGGTGTTAAATACAATTTGCTGTAATGACTAAGAATGTAGGTAACATGCTAAAAGTGAGTGTGCATTTGAAACAATGGCACCAAATCTTTAAAGTTGGCCTTTAACACCTTTGGAGCTAGCCGTGTTCTGCTTGAAAAGGTATAATTTGCCCATATTGGCCAAGTCTTTTGCAACTCCATAGCTTGCCACTCGATTGTGCTAGAGAGCTGTTCAAACCTCAAGACTCAGCAAGTCTTGTAGTTTGCAATGAAAAAAATTAGATGTCATAAGTGAGGTCTTCAACGTGGACAAAATCGCCCCCCAGGGGCAATTTTGTGGGCGATTTCTGCAGGTTTAAACATACTAAAATTTTGAATTAATTTAAACAAAAAAAAATATTTGTTACTTTAGAATCAACGTAATTGATGCACTTGCGACTGCATGGCTCACAACAAAGGTTATAAAACATATGATCATGTAACAATCAAACTAACATTGTTCTGTGCAACGCTTCACTGCACCAACTATCCATGACTACTGAGATTGTCACTGGTTGGGTGTCAAGCATTGCAGTTCGCACAAAGATGATGAATGTGCACTGTGCAAGTGTTTTGTTGAGTCTAATGTTCAAAATAAGATAAAAGAGTAGAGAAACTTTTACACACAGTAGTTTGTTAGGTTGGTTGTCCAATTGTTGCATGACAGATGTCACAAAAAGAACTTCAAGCAATAATGTCTGCTAGTCTGCCTGTATGCATCAGCACGCGAGGTTTAGGACGTTTCTCGTACAATATGCGTTGATTAGTTCTATTATACTGGTTTTGGTTGAAAACAACCAAAACTGATATAGCTATTGGAAAATACCCAATCGGTCAAACTCCATTTTTCAAGAAGAAAAAAATTCAGCTTTTTTGAAGATAATAAAAATGGCACAACAATCATAGCACTGTTACCACTAAATCATCGCATCAACTTTTGCGGCTATAGTGAACATTGATTGTGAGTTGTCGTCAAGTCTAACCTAGTGAATTTTTGTCTTGAACTGTCACAAAATCCCTTAACATTATCAGTAAAACTGCCTTGAAAGAAGTCTTCATGGCCTTCAGTAAAGCATTGCCAAACCACTTTTTTGTAAGCAAAAAAATATGACCGTCCTTTATCACATGTTTTGTAATATATGGTGAGTACTAGAGATAGACCGATATATCGGGCAATATTTGGGTCTTGCCGATATATCAGTATCGGCCTTAGTAGGTGTTGACAAAATGCTGTTGTATTCCTCACGCATCCAGAAAACTTGCGCAAGAAAGCGCAACGAATCAAGTTAAGACAGTTATCTTACAGCAACGCTAGCAGATGTATTTTCATAAATAAGCAGACAAGATGAACCATGGAGCATGCGTCGGTCATCGCAGCCAAAACAAAAGCATCATCATTAATCAGATTAATTAAAAATCATAGCAAAATATTGAAATTGCTGCAATTTGACAATTTTTAGCTCATAAATCCTGGTTTTTCAAGTTTTTGAAAAAAAGGTAAGGCATAGAATACATTATATTTTGATCATGAAGCAGAAAACAAGATTTAAAAATTTTGGAAATGTCGGTTATTGGTATTGGCTATTGGTCCATGAATGGCTGATCTATCGGTATTGGCCCAAAAAAAGATATATCTGTCAATCTCTAGTTAGTACCTTGAGTAAAACAATGTAGGCCTACTGAAGTGTATTCTGTTGTAAAAATACTGGAAATCTGACTGTTGCGAGACGATTTTACGCAGCAATTTATTGCTAGTAGAATTAGTAACAGCTAGCTGTAAATTGTAAAACGTGTTTATCGTATTTTTCAGTCAGTTCGAGTGTTGCTTCGCTGTAGATATAACTGCACTGTGTTCATCTGACTTCTGACAGAGTATAACAGAAAAGTTGGCTATAGGAAAGGAGTAACTTAGACCAATGAGTAAGCCAAAACAACCCATCTTGGCTAAACTAACGAGTCTAAAATATCTTTGAACAGCTCTCTAGCGCTATCAGCGGAGGAGTTACACTGTCACCAAGATACATGAAAATTGCTTGATTTAGGATACTGGCTGCGAAGGTGTTAAATGTCTGTGGAACTAGAAGTACGAACACTGAGAAAATATTTTTCACAAGGAAGGTCACTAACAGATCATTGCAAGTCATTTTTTGTCTTCCCCATCATTTTTTGTATCTAAATAGTCAAACATCTAAATACATGCTTGTTCCTTGTTTTGAGGCTCCATTACTCTGTTCCACAAACAGCAACTGTCGAAATATTGAAGAAGAGGTTCATCCATGTATATTATGCCTTCTTGCCAATTTTGAAGTAAAATATCAAGAGGAGAAGTTTGTAAAATTTGCCATGAACTACTAGCTAAAAATCAGTAAAAAGAGAAAAAAGTTCATTTTTCTCTAAGATTGCAAATGCAAAGGTATAATATATCACATGGCCATGTGACAACATGGTCATGATATATCTATGTATTCTTTTCATTGAAAGTATATCAAAATCCACAATCAAAGATGTCTTGGTTGTCTCTCTGCCATTGACTGTTTGTGAGTTATGACCAAAAAGTTTTTCATAGACACTGCAGTGGCTATCCCATCTTGAAAGGGTGGCTTTTGAGAAGAAACACCTGTTCTTATCATCATGAATATATTTATATCGTTAATGATAAAAAATAAGACACTGCCAACAATAGCTAACTTTCTTCTGCACAATGTCTGTTTGACACAAGCTAGCAAGTTTGTCCATGAACCTGAAAGTGTTGTTTCAATCTACCCGCTTAATATGTTTTCATGTCAATTTTTGCAGACACTCTTCAGAGCCATAGTCATACCAGTGTGTGAGGGCAAAGGTTAGGTTTTATCTCATCAACACACCTAACGTGTATTTGTATAAATGTGTGTAAACATACAACACAGCACATTATACACTTCCACATACTTGCATAGAGAAGTTGTCTGATTTATACAAAATGGATTCCAGTGTTGCATTCTGGTAATTATAGGACTTGGCATCTTTTTGTGAAATTTTCAATCCAGGCATTCTGCAATACAGTCCAGCGGCAGACATGCATATTAAAAAATAATGACAAAGTGACTTAACAAAAACAACATGATTGAATTGAAAGAAAACTTAACTGAAAATCGAAATCAATGTAATTCAGGGGTGAAAATTTTTCTGTGAATTTTAGTAGTGCACAGAAGATTTTAGTAGCACACAAGCACACATACAAACATTCATATGTAATATGCATTAAGTATAAAATGTAAACAATTTAGGAAAGTAAATACACAACTTATGTCTTACCTCTACTTATTCACAAGCAAAATTAATGATGACACTATCTTTCACATTTCATTATTACCACTGTTGACAGCACTCTAAGAATAATATTGCGCTTAAAATTATAAACTTGGCGCTGCTACATCACTGCAAAACCGATTTGTGCACTGCAAATTTTTGGTTGCGCATCTGCATTTCTGCACCCCTGATATAATTGTTAGTGGAAAATGTAATTCTTATAAAATGAATCTCACACTGACAAAAGCACTCATGACCACTCATTCAGAGACATTATATTCCACAAAAATATTTCCACTATACATAGAAATCCAGACACTCCTTTCGTAATGGGTGGCTACTCTAATTATAACTCAATGGTTCCTGCAACTTTATTCAACGCAACATATCTTATTTTGATACACAAGGAATTCGTTTGTGAGAAAATTAATAAATTTGTATGAAAATTGTGCAACCATTCATTTCATGGTATAGCATATGTTTTCAACCAATTTACACTAAGGGGATAAATATGTGAGTGAAACAGAGTGTGTTGCAATGAAGATTAAAATATCATTAAAGGCTATTTGTAATGCTGCATTTCCAAGGAAGCTGTTGGTTCAAGAAAATCTGGTGTGGTAACATGCTTAGTGCTTATTAGCAGGAATTCTTGCCAAAAATATTAGAACCAGGATTTTACATTGAAGCCCAACCAGGATTTCGTGAATATGTGCATATTGATCATGCACTACATCTCCAAAACTAATTGATTACTAACACAACAAGAAAAGATTATAATCTAGCAGCACACAAAAAATTGAAGATCAGCCTTGCCATTCAGTTCATTTCAATAGTCCAAATTCAGTGTGACAGACTTTGTTTGGTTGATGTGCTCTTTGAGGAACATGATTACACCATAACATGCGTGGGTCACTTCCAAATAATCTGCCTCAAATTACTTGAAGGATATTTGATCCCTTCCCTACTTTGCAAACTTTATTTTCATTTATGGAGGATGATTAGAAGGATATTATCTGACACAATGATTTGTTGAGTGAATGAAATATCATGCTGTAGAGAAAGAACATACAAAAAAGGTGATTTTAGTCACGAGTTACACAATTTCAAAAGATCAAGCTATATTGTGGCAATTATTCAACAGCCATTGGACAATCATCTTCAAACCAGCTTCCCCAATACAGAACATCACAGTACTTTATGCTATTTAAACAGTGTGTGTAAGGCTGCTCAGACTAATGTTTATGCAATACGTAATGAAAATGCCTTATCCTGTGTATTTACAATGACCCTTACAGTAATTCTCACTAACACATACTGAGAAGCACTGTTGTATGCATGTCTACAACTGAAAAGACAAAACAACATGAACAATTGCTTAACTGTCAAAAAGCGGAAAAGAATATTTTAAACATTTCAGTAACATGGTTAGAAATATTGCCTCCTTCAACCACAGGTGTTTTACTGCATCTTTCTGAATGGGCAGGATACTACATCCAAGCAGCCTGAGCACAAATATTATCAACAGATTTGCTGAATAAAATGTGCAGTTATAACACACAAAGCAGTGTGACACTTTACATGCACAACATGCACAAATAGGGACTTAATGGTAAAGAGCAATGCACCCAATGAAATGAAACAATTGTGATTCTTCACTATTTTGCGGAAGCCAAAAGCACCCCAGAAACATGAGACAAGCTGAAATGCTCATGTTCAAAATTTAATGAAATTACAAAACACTGTTGATAAATTAGTATATATGAATAACATAAAAAATCTAATCATGTTCAAAGTGAAAAGATTAAGCAGGGTACAGATATATAGAAAAGCATAATATTTGAACACAAAATCATGCTTTATAAAGAATATCAACTTACGACATCAATGGCTGGTGCAATGCCACAACGGAGGCGTGGACAGTCATTCCAATAGCAGCCATGTACATGTACTCAAACATAATCTGATATTATAAAGATATGATAATTTCACATACGAATCAAAATTTAAGGGCTGCACAATCAGTTAGCTCAGGGGTGGGCGAACTATGGCCCACGGGCTGCATGTGGCCCATGAGGGCATTTTGCGCAGCCCACAGGGCAGCCACACAAACATAGATAGTACATATTTGAGTCCGTGTCAAAGTAATTTTATGGATTAGATTAGAATTCTCGAGATTTTATTCCATCTATGTGTACTACAGTTTCAATATATGCGACCCCCGGCAGCAAGAAAGATTTCAATGTGGCCCTCTCTGTTCGCCTACGCCTGAGTTAGTAAATCATGATTTACTATGCTAAGTTTTACAGAAACCCTGTTCTAAATTACCTCTCATGTGCCATTTGATAGGCACGTCACATCAGCACAGCTTTTTGTAAAATGATTTCACTAACAAAGCATGTTAATAAAGCTTTGACGTTTTTTAGTAGAGCTAAACAAATTGAGTGCTGAACCATTCATTTCAAAAATGTTTTGGTCACACCAAAATTTTCAGCATTTTATTCTCAGCTTTTAAAATTTTTTAACACTGTAAGGACCTTGTGTAAAGCCTATGTTAAGTCAATACAAAAACCTAGGAAAGACTAACTTTCACTCACAAACAGAATTGGAATCAGTCAGAAATGCAAAAATTCCAGAATATTTTCAATATAACATATTTATGGATTTCCACGTGTACATTAAATATTAATTTGTGTTTTTAAGTCAAAATTTTCCACAGGTAAGTCATGCTTTGCCATTTAATAGATTCATTTTGCTAGATTAAAGTATCTCACCCCATGCAAGCTGAAACATTTATAATATCACAATTATGAATATGTCATGCAGTAGCTAAATGACTGTCATTATACCTCCTTATGACTTAGAAAAATGATTAATTTTTGTTATTGTCTGTTGCATTTTCGAAAATGCTTTTTAAAGTTTTTTTTATAGCAGAGAAAAACAAGCTTTTTTGTTCATTGATTTCATACATACTGTTAAAAAATATATATGCAGTGCTATCTTCATTTCAAATGTCAGTAGGTTTGAGGGTCCACCTGATTTTTCTGTAGGAAAAAGGTTCAAATCCTTCTGAACTATCTAAGGCTCCTAGCTCATGGTTTAAAAAAATGAAACGAAGCAAAACACATTTAGTATGGCCATCAAATAGAATGATAGTTCTGAAAACTAACACTACTAGTTTTGGCTTTAGTTTAAGCCATCCTGGTATTGACCAAATTGCTGATTTTGAACAATCTTGTGTCACATATGTCAAATAAGTTTTGATTTTCATTGTGGAAATTATTATTAGGAGTATTAAGATTACAACAATGGTGTGCTTCTACTAGCTACCAATACAAACACAAATTGCATATTTTGCTCATCAAAATACACATTTTTGTCAAATTAATTTTTCAACTGAAATACAAAATTCTAAGCATTTAAAGGAGTATCATACTGGATTCATCCTGAATTATTATTAAATTCTAGCCGACTTGAAACACTTTCCTAAAGGAATGAGATTAACTTCAATGATTTGGACAGAAGTACACATCCATACCTTATACCAGTACTTGATGCTCTGTAATTAAGCTCCAAGACATAGAAATTTCATTTTTATCCTACCATATTTTTCGGACGATGAGGCGCACTGGATTATTAGAGGGTGCTACTATAGCGTGAGGTCTACCGCTACATCATAGGAAGGAAAGAAAAAATAAATACCTCGCATTCTCTCCAGTATATATCATCGTTTTAGCGCCCAGCCACGCTCTCTAAATTGCCTGTGTGTGTCCCCCTGTTGCTGGATCCACATAATATTGTTGGTGTTTCACAGTAGAGTGCTGGCGTTTAGGCAAGGCCTTCTAGAGAAAACTTCTCTAGAAGGAATTGGCTTAGGTTGCTACAAGCAGGCCACTCATTTGAATGAATAACCGAACCATATTCACATTCCCTTTTCATAATAGGGATTTGGCTTGCCGCACCTCGCGGAAGAGAAATGCAATTTGCTGTACCAAGTGGCGAATCCACAGCAATTTGCATTGAGGTTTGATGACATTTTGAAAACACATTTTAATGATATATTGAAAAACGTATTAATTTTTGGCACCCATGTGTATTGCAAATAGCACCTTAAGGTGC
>JGI24158J21664_10010203_pt1 | contig 12537 bp, 11 predicted proteins | sample Ectturendosymbi3_FD_21664 | JGI IMG/M metagenome (IMG submission 21664) | reverse complement strand
ATTTATGATAGTGACAGTTTTGGTGATTATTGTAATGTTCCTTTGCCTTTTTATAATTGCAGTGTAGTCCCGAAACTAATGAGCCGGGAGGTTTTGCACTACGACTGACAGTCTGAGGAACAAACACAATGCACCATTTGCAGAAAGCTCCATTGTAAATATTACGTGCGCTAACCATGTAAATTCGTTTCGCTATTGCTTCTGGAAACTTCGATTTTGAGCACCAACTGTTACATATGGAAACGAGAAACCAGACGGAGGGGACCAGCAATTAAACAATACCTTTCGACGGTCAGCATCAGTCAGGGGAACTCCAACGAAGTTGCCAATATCATTTTCACTGCTGAATACTTGACTGGCAGACTCTGCGCACGAGCTAGTGTCATTTCTATCTCTTTTGCAAAAGTCTCTTTCTCTTGGCGAACTCCTTTTCCGCTTGTTTTGTGCAACTACACACTTATCCCTTTTTCCTCGCACTCTTCTCACTATCACGGTACCCGAAATTCGAACTACAGGAGGAACAACGCCAATCGTAACGCATTGCGCAACACGTGCAGAGTTTCTACGCCGTAGCATGTATGAAGCGGTTTCTCTCAATGCCATTATGACTCATGAATCGCAACGTCTTTATCGAAAAGCGACATTTAGTGAGGTTTCCTATAGTCTTAGCACGATTTGCTTATTGCAATTGAAGTGTAACACTTGTAACGTAACAAGGTAACAGATCACTACACCACTAGTTATAATCGAAATATTTATATAGCGATGTATGCATGTGCGGAATTGTTTTGTGTTTTTACAAAAGTCAGCAACAAATTTGTGTTTAGGTGATTTCCGTTAAGGGGGGGCTTTAGCCACCTCAGCCTCCCACCCTGCGTGCGCCCTGCCCTCATGTAATGCAGGGCGAGCTGCGCCACCACCATTAATTGATGTATCATGACGAAACGGTGGTGTTGTGACACAATACGACAGTCAGACATTGTGATAGACCAGGGATTCTTACCCCCTTACCCGGGGGGCGCGCCTCCCCAGGGTCGTCAACTCATTTTAAGGGGGGAGGGAGCTCTTGCGCGTTTTACAACATGGAAAGCTTTTAAAAGTAAAGTGTTCCATCTAATTTACTTTAAACGTCAGGGGAGCTTGAAACAAATGGACATTTGCTTAAGGGAGGCGTGGTGGAGAGAAGGTAAAGAACCACTGTGATAGACGAAGAACGCTTGCTTTCCAAATCTACAAGACTGGTCCTTCTCACGCCATAAAAACGCTAAGTAAGTCCGTGTTACCGCGTTCCGGGCAAGAGGATATTAGTCAGAATTCGGTTTCGGTTGTGACGAGAATCCGTGGCTGTGAGAATCTGACTTTTACGCAAATAAATGCTGTGAAGCTCCTCACATTTACAAATTGCTTAAACAGCTGCGGCCCATTTGGACTTTGCGAAATTTCTTCGATGGCGACTAGTGTCCGATAATAAGCTAAACACAGTGCCCCAGTCCAAAGACTAAGGAAGAGAACCTTAGTAGTTAGTCCTCGAAACATCAACTTTTTACTGTTGTATCGTTACCGCACCAGCTGGGCAAAAAATGTTAGCTCATCAGAGATTTGTTAGTCTGGTTTAGAGCTACCTTTTTCTTTCCAAGTTTGACTTTCTGTTCGATGTCCACGGCCTTTTTTACTGTTATCCTCATGATTGTGAAAAACTAAAATCTATGTGTGAAAATTTGGGCGCTTCGCTCAGGTCATATGTAGATAGCAAGCAATTATTTACGATTCTTGATTGCAAAATGTTAGTACAGTATTACTGTACTTCGTGCAACTCAAAATCATCGTGTCTTGTAGACTTCCTGGCATCCATACTTGAATATGGTGTTGAAAGCGTCTTTCCAAGTTGCTTTGCAGATAATGCTGACCATGGCAGTATCTATTGCAAGCTGAGAGAAACTGTTCCTTTCATACTTCCGAGCATGGGCGTCGGAAGAATTTTTTCAAGGGGGGCCAATAGAGGAATTTCCCAAAATTTTTTCCAGGGGGGGCCAAAAGTGGTGAAATTTGGTTTTTACCCCTCGAAATTGAAAAAAATTCCCCCGTTCCGACGCCCATGCTTCCGAGCCTCAATGAGCCAGGACAGATTGTGTGACCTTCACCTAGCTTAGATAAGTATAGAAGGGGTGAAACAGAGAAAGCTGACTTTGAGGGAATCACAGACGAATTCCCTGGAACAGCAATTATTTATTCGAGGTCGAGCTTTTGCAACATTTTCTACAATTGAGAAAGCTCTCGCGGGCCGCAAGAAAAGCTTTCGCAGGCCGTATGTTGTGCAGGCGGGGTCTACATGAATTGGATAGTCACAGCCGAGTCGATGAGGGTGTCACATTTGGAAGCTGCAGGATCAACCGTTTGCTCTTTGCAGACGATGTGGTACTGCTAGCATCTTCTCAACTGAGTTTTCAGCACGCACTCGATTGGTTTTCAGCTGCGTGCGACCGAGCCGGAATGAAAATCAACACTAAAAATACCGAGGTGTTGTCTCTCTACAAACCCAAGGCAGTGTATGCTGCAGGTGAGCTGCAATGCACTGCAGCAGGTAGAGACGTTCAAGCACCTAGGAGTGGCATTTGCGATTGGCGGAAGGTGGAGCGAGGAGATTGATACACGGATTGGTAACGCTAACGCAGTTCTGCGTGAGCTTTATCGCTCTGTGGTCACAAAATGGGAGCTTTCAAACACCACAAAGCTGTCAGTTTTCAAATCGGTCTTTGTTCCGATCCTTACCTATGGTCATGAATCTTGGGTTATGACCAAAAAATATTAGCTCAGGTGCAAGCGCCACATGGGATTTTTGCGAAGAGTCCACGGTGTGACACGGGCGTACCGAGGTTAGATGTTTCCTGGGGCAAGAAAAAATTTTGGCACCCCCATGTTTGAACCTAAGGTCTTTTGGGAGTAAATGTACTGTATTGAAGAAAAAACTTGCGACACTGTTAGGACTTTTCGGTGGCGCCCAGTGATTCGGCGTCTGGGGCATTGTTCCCCCTCATTACTCTCCTAGTGTGTTTGCAACAAAGTGCGCAGCTGTGAAATTCTCAGAGCCCTGAATGTAGAACTACCTCTCCGAATTCAGAGATCACAACTACGTTAGTTCGGCCATGTATCCAGAATGCCCACGAAAGACTGGTGAGGCAAGCCCTGCTGGCGAAATCCCCGGGAAAGTAGCCCAGATGTCGTCCAAAGCCTAGGTAGAGTAACTGCATCTCCGACCTTGCTTGGTCTAGTCTTGGTGTGGATCCAGCAGAACTGTCTGAAATTGCTGTTGACTGTGAGGTATTCCAAGTCCTCCTCGGGCTGTTGCACCCGCGACCCTCCCTAGACGAAAAACGAGCATGAAAATGAATGAAATGAATAACATTTACGTTATTTAGTTTATTCACTGGTGTTTAAGTGATCGCCTAGCGAGTGAACAAATTCATTAGAGGCCTAGAACTGATTAATATGTGAAAGACGGCTAGAAATGATTTGCCTGTAATTAATAACACCTTTCGCAGGAAGTACTGTACTAGGCCGTAGCTACATTGAGGCAAACGAGGCACTCGCCTCGGTTAACTTTCCGTAATGGTGCCAGAAAACATTTTTGCAACGCTAAATGAAATCATATTTTTTATGTGGCTCTTTTAAAAAGAGCAGCAGAGCAGCTACACTGAGTTGCAAGTTGCAACCACCAGCCTACATTAAATAAGGCAGGATGTTAGGTCTCCATAAACTACATTAAAAAACATACCTAACCGAGGACGCAATTAAAATATTCGCCTCGGAAAAGGTTTGACCCTGACTATGGCCATGAAATAAGATGTAAAAGCTGTTTCTAGTAAGTTCAGGTACCGCCATTCTTGCGTCAGCGTCATAATGCGGCCCGCGGGTTACCTTATAAGTCCTCATGTGGCCCACAGAGCAATTTGAGTTTGAGACCCCTGGTCTAAACCCTACTTCCAGAATGCACAAAAATGCATATTTTTAGGTGTAATTTTGCAAAATTTTCCCAGGGGCATGCACCCGGACCCCCTAGAATGGTCGTGCCTTCGGTACTTCCCCTAAAGTTGATTTGTGACATCACACGATTGTGACGAAACTTGGCCCTCCCTCGGAAATTTTTTGCGTACGCCACTGGATGGCAGCATGTCCGTAACCTACTTGGGACACCAGGGGAGTAAGAGTTTTCTAAGAGGCACTAGTCTAGGAGGCGGGGGTGCAACCGCACCCCCAAATGTTTTGATTTGGTGAAAATCCGTGAAAAATCCCTTAAAATCCGGGCAAAATGTGAGAAAATCCGGACAAAATGTGTAAAGCTTCGCAAAATTGCTGTATGAACGTTGATTTTACAAAAATGGCACCCTAAGTGAAGGTGAAGACTTTCTTTTGGCAACATGTTTTAATTTAGTTGTTTTGGGGCAAGTTAAGAGAAATTTGGGCAAGCTTGGGTGAAATTTGGCAAAAATGGGGTTTGAAATGCTTTTTTTGGAGGTCATTTTCTTTGGATTTTTTTCGGGTAAATTTACGGAAATTGGGCAATAATTCCTCGCACCCCCAAAAATTTACCTGCTCCTACACCTGTGCTAAGAGGGCTCAAATTTTTTAAACTACAGTATGTCCAATAGTTTAAAACTATGTCCAAAAATTTTTTCCACGGGAGCGAAAAACTTTCCAGAGGGGCTTCGCCCCCCTGCGCCCCCTAGTTACGGGCCTGGATGGCAGTTATATGTATTGCAAGCTGCGAATGATCTTTCAGTAAGCTTGGACAGGTCCTTTCATACCTCCGGGCCTCAATGACTAACAATAAGTCAGGGCAGTTTTGTGATCTAGCTTTAATGAGAATAGAAAGGGACGAAAGAGCGAAAGCATACTTTGATGAAATCATAGAAGACTTTGCTTCGGTAAAGGCACAGAAAGTGTTGTTTTAATTAACATATTTGTCTCATTTAACCAGAAAAGGCTGGATATGTTTATGTTTCGATAGAATTATGTTTTTCGAATACAAGTGATACATGATTTGCATTAAATAATTTATTGTGCAATTCAAATTAAATCATCACTGGAAGTCAGGGGAAACCGTTTTGCTAAATTTTATAAAGAAGGAAAGTAATGCATTACTTTCTGATGTAGTGCCAAATCAATCAGCACTTTTGCTGTAACTATCTTTTCACAGTAAAGCTCTCGATGGTCTAAACTTCACATTGTCAAGACATGTCTTCTCTTTGAACATATCTATGTTTTCTCTTTCTTCGTTAGAGCAACCCAACCCTTTTTTATAGTAGAGGTTTATTTGTGTTTGTAAGGCGTTCCCCTGTTTTTTTTGGAAATAAGACCAATGGCAAAATGTTCAGAATGCAACTGCTACATTTAACTACATACTCACCTGATTGCATGCATGGAGCGTCGATCTCTATATCGCGAATTTATTGTTGCGCGAGGATCGCGAACCAAGTGGACTATTCTTAACCTTCCATCAAATTCAGAAATCAAAGGCAAAAGCCATTCTAGCTTGCACAGGTATATTACTTTCATTGCAACAGCTGCACTTCTTTTGCAATGTTCCGATACGGCAGAGGTGTTTATCGGAGTTGGGCAGAACTGGCGTCCATACTGCAGTTGGCACAAACCAAGGTCCCGGGAATGTAAAATGCTTTTTTTGTAGATCAGAGAGACACGTGTGTTTCTCCACACACCTTCACGAGAAAACAGAGCAACACTGAAAATGTAACAGAATACTTGTTTTAAAATTTCACGATATGGAAAGAATAGCTCTGAATGCTTTTTGATGAAAATATGAATTATTTGTTAAAAACATTGAAAGTTGTCAAACACAAAAGGTTTTGAACGTGAAACCAATCATATTTTGCAGCATACCTTTCTCAAGAATTAATTCCAGGGGTGTAGTGGGGCGGGAAAGCGTGGGAACGACGTTCCCACACCTGTTTCATGTTTTGCTCTAAAATGAGTTCGAAGCTGTTTCAAAATGGCTTGTGTTTTTGGGTGGGTTCCCACACCTTTTCGTTAGCGTTACATCCCTGGTTAGTTCATTGCGTGGAAACCCATTAAACAAGAATTTATTCCTGCTCTTTCAACAAAAGACAATAAGCACCAATTTTTGTATAGCTTTTATCGGTTACAAAGGTTTTTCTTCAAGGAAAAGAAAATCAAGAAAAAACTTGATACGGGTTTTAGATGCACTGTAGAAATCAATATCAAATTCTTCTACCTTGCAACACGGTCAGTTCTCCGACTGATTTTTAATCCTGCCTTGTAAAGATTGTGCAATGGGTCAATGTGACAATTACCAATGTTCCTAAAAAAACTTCCAATCTCCAATTCAACATCGATTCACACGGACGTTCGTCAAATGGGAAGAGCGGTTCATAAAAATAACTGACGTTGGTTCTTTGGCTGGACATCGTCCCAACGATACTTGATCCCGATCGCATTTGCGTGAATAGAATGACAACTTTGGGACCGCTGCTCTTCGCGTCCAAATAGCTGCTTTTCGGAGCCATTTTGGTGAAGTTGAAGAAGGTAAAAATATGTTCTGGAATTTTGTGCAACTTTGAAAATTTAAAGAACTGTACATTTTGGAGTGCCATCCAAAAGAAAATAGAACCCAGAAAAATAAATGCACAAGCACTTAAGAGCTCTCTTCGTCTCATTGCTGATAAGCGTTTACCATTTAATGTTTCAATGACAGAACTATCACTCCAGCAGTGTAACGTGCGACAATAAAGTTGTTTATACAAAGATGAGTAAAATGTTTTTTTTAGTAAAGACATTTGTTTAGTACAAATGTTTTTAGTAAAGACATTGCTTGTTTTGTTCATACCATGACAATGCATGATGATACCTCAAATGATACAATTGTTCACTTTTCAGCTATCCAAAATTTTGTATGTAGCTGCTATTTATGCGGATGAGTAAGAAGTCGCATTGAGCAATAGGAAATACGCATTTCATTCACTAGCTTTACAAAATATACACGGGTTTGCTAGAAAAACAAATATTGATTTTTATCAACAAATTTAGTTCTGAAAAAATGATAAAAAATAGAGAAAAGAAATTATAAAAAAATATAGAAATGGAATTCTGCTTTGTAGTTTAACCACTGTCTATCGAAAGGAACTCTTTCTCAGCACAGAATCAGACACTAAGATCTTACAGAGTATATATTTCGCCTATTAGGTAGGCATCAGATCTTATTCCAATAGATTAGTTTGACTCTTTTTATTTTTGTGATGGGCATTTAGAGGCAATTACAAAGCTTATCTATTTCGTTGATCACTTTAGTTTTCACTGTCAGGATTTAGTGTCCCTAGTGACAAGCAGACGTCGAGGATCTCCCTGTCTGAAGCGGGAATTAAATTTTTAATGAATTTCATTGCTGGCATCCTATCTGACCCTTCTAAAGGCAATGACGCAACTAGGATGGAGGTAATGATGAGATGCTAAAGAGCACAGCAGTCACCACCTTTACAGAAACTGATCAAAATGGTTTAAACGTACTTTAAATCAGATATTGATGACACTAGGAACCAATGGTTTTAAACATGCTTTTGAATAAATGTTTTTAATTATACTAAGTAACTAGGTCAGTTGGTAATTAAGTCTCCTCTCTACAATAGCCCGACAAACGCATCACCTAAGGTCTTTGATTGTGTTAAGCTGATGCAAGCACATCTATAGCTTTAAAGTATTAAGCACTTATATGAAATACTTTATTTCAAATTACAGCCTTTCCTCAAACGTTTTTTTGTTTACTTCCCTACAACTTCCCACCTTTTTTCATCGGTCTTCTGAAAGTTTTCAACTACAAATAGGATAATATATCAATCCCGTTGATGAACTAAACCAGGGGTAGAGAACCTGCAGCTCGCGGGCCAAATGCGGCTCGCGCGAACATTTTGATATGGCCCTTATCTGAATTTTCGTTACCCAAGTTAGAGTACAACATCGCGTCGAAACGAAGATCCATGATAAGCAGGTACTTAGAGAGTAAGTCAAGATAACTCACCTCTCCTCATAGTTAGATAAAGGTAGAATTTAAGATAAATTAATTGATTTTGCGGCCCGCCACAGATAATGCTCAATTCATGCGGCCCGTTATAATAAATAGGCTCCCCACCCCTGCGTTAAACTTTCTGTGACTTTGGACTGAGGTAAATCTTTGCAACGGTTGGAGGGTTAGAGTAAACTGAGCGCCTAAAAACAATTTGACGGCAAAAGAATCCTTGAACTAGATTTTGAACACCTCATCAGACCTGTCCTTGTTGTGAAATTGGCAAGTCACAGTCAGACTGTTGTTTACGATGATAAGGTAGATTTCCTGCTGTCCCAACCTCACGACAAAATTTTGCAGAATCAGCCAACAGAATGCCAAAGTCTTTGATCAACTGTTGTAAAACTTTTGAAAACAACACCGACATTTTAGCCAACTTACAGTAGGCTTTCATCAGGGCAAATGGCAGCGAGAACAGGAGAGCAGTAGAATTAACCGAACGCGTGATTGCATAATGTAGTAATAACATTGATAGCAACGTTGGAAAGGCAAATTACATAACGGTGAACAGAATCTGAAGTAAAATGAAATAACAGCAATAAGAAACAAACTGTACGCTGAGCCAAGCCAAAACGAAGCAGAAATATGCAATCTCGTATTCAGTCATTTATAGCCAAACGTCGCTTTGTAGATTTGTGGAAAAATATCTGAACTTTTAAAATTTATGACGTTGGGCGTGGAGTTAATGAAAAACGATTCAATAAATCGTCTGTTTCTAAAATCATTTTCAAACGCAACGATCTGAGTTTTCGACCAGTTTATTCGATGTTTCAACTCTAATGCGTGTTTAGCAAGCGCATTTTTTTCAGGATGAAAATGTTTTATACAGCTAATGTGTTTTTGCGCGTGTGTTGAAGCACCTTTTTGTTTCACAAAAGTACTTCTGGTTGCAGTCACCACACGGTACGCAGTATATACCGCGCCTTGACGATCAAGATGGTGAACAGGATCTTTTCCATTACGAAGCTTGACACCAATAGTTCGCATCGATTAAAAAAACTACTTAATTCTGTGATCCCGTAAAAATCTTTGCAGTTTTTCCGATCACACACGATGATATGACAGCACCACTGAACATCGGCTCTCTATCATTTTCTTGGTGTTGGTCGAATTTTGTGATAGAACCGTCAATGCGGGCGAATAACCATTGCTCTTGAGCAGTGGCTCCCAAACCTGTTCGAGCCGTCATCCAAATCAGGGCAATGATATTGTCTTATTACCCTCAATATTTTGCGTCGTAAAAAGAACGCAACCAGTATATTTGTGTCTATATTTTTCTCATTACTTTTCAGTAAGTTTATTTAATCACTGCACAAAAATCAGTAAAAGAAATGCCGGAGTCGCCGTTGCGCTAGTCTATTACAACGCAACCACTGATCACGTGTCTGCGAGGGGCTTCTTGATGTTGCAGAACGCAAATGCGGCATCACAATTACAAAAGACAAAAGCCTTTACAGCATATTGGTAAGAACCTTTACTGGTGGCAGCCACTGTTTATTAATTCTGCTCGCATTTCAGGTCGAAAATTTATTTTGCAGTGATCGCTCATAATACAGAACAACATTATGGTTTTGGTTCCGCGTTACCCCTCGAATAATCGCATATTACCCCTGGGGGGGAATTTACCCCCATTTTGGGAACACTGCTCTTGAGGGCTCGTTGAATGCGATTCATCTGTTGTTGGTAGTTGGTTTCATTAGAAGTCAGAAATTTTGCCCTGCATAGCAATGTTTTTATAACTGCTTTTTTTGTGTTGTAAAGGATGGTCTGAACGAAAGTTCGGGTATCGGTCTGCGTGTGTTGGTTTTCTGTAAACAGTGTAGTCTAAACGACCGGTATATTCATGGGTTAGTTTCACATCCAGGAATGTGTTGGGTCCCATTCCATTCGCAAGATCAATCATTCAATCATCTCTAGATTCTGGCAACGATACTTCGAGACTCAAGAGAATATCGAGTCACCAAGAAAGAGAACAAGCAGTCTCTCTGAACTGACATTGAACACTCAAACACCAATCGACCTCAGTGACTTAGCTATTGACTGAAAAGAGAAGACGTGGCAATTATGGAACTCAAGATTGCCTTGCAAAAGAATTAAAACTGAACAAAATGTTAATTGACTTCAGTGTTGTATTATGCATTTACCTGTACTTGTATACATCTGTTGATACGCCGAGTATTTGTTCAACGTAACGTACCACTTTTTACGTCAGAACTTCTTGGTACTTCCCCAGGATAAAAAAGAAACTTACTAGAGCCAATACCTTGAGTTTGACCAATCAGAGCGTGGCAACACTAGACACACCAGGAGTATGAAGTTCTCTTAGTATCGTTAACAGGATATCACCCCAGAAAATCAACCAATCGGCAGGAGGTTGTCAGCAATAAATACCCCTGAATTTTCAGTGAACACTGGTAAGTTCAGTCCTCTCAGTTTCGCTGAGCTAATAACTTCTCTCTAGTACCGGTAGAGAGACCCTTCTCTTGTACCGCTAGAAAGACCCTTCTCTGGTACCGCTAGAGAAATATTTTCGGTTAATTTAACAGCAGAATACTGTCAAATTTTCAGAATGCTGCTAAAAATTGCTAGACTTTTTTGTCACAAAAAACTGCTAAATATTTGCTAAAAATCTTGTCACAAGTTTTCAGCTGAAATCTGCCAAAAGTAGTGAAATTCTGCAAAAAGATTGCTATTTTTGAGTTGATTGAAATCAGCCTATTATAAAATTACATAACAATTTTTCGTCTATCACTAGACCAGGGGTTCCCAAACTGGGGTACATGTACCCCCAGGGGTACATTTGCCTATCCGAAGGGGTACATTTGAGGTTAGCAATAGAAGATAAAATATATTTATATATTATTTATTTCCAAATATTTATACATATATCAGTTAATATTATTANCAAAAGTCATTATAGGCTTATTGTTAAATGTATCTGTGAATAACCATGATCAAATATTTTGTCATAAGAAATTTCAGGGCAACATGTTCATCTGTTGAAATTCTCAAGGGGTACATGCTTATCTGTTGAAATGCTGAAAGGGTACATTGTAAGAGAAAGGTTGGGTACCCCTGTTCTAAGATGCGCACATGAGGTGTTCCAAGTTAAAGATAACTTTTCACTCAAGGGACGGTAAAGTACTTTCAAAGTGATCAGACGTCGTGTACAAGTTAACATGTTCTTGTGGCAAGATGTAAATCGGCCAGACCCAGCACAACCTCGGCAGCAGACCAAAAAAACAGAGAAGATGTCAAGAAGTCAGAGGCGCATGTCAACTCCAAGAAGTATTCCGAACATGTTGTCCTTTTTGTATCGATAACAAACCTTGTCCACCGCGAAAGATTCCCAACTTTTGGTGGTTCTTAGTTCATAATACAAGACTGCCGGCCCTCGCTATATGTCGATACTAGCTACACGCCACCGTTCATTTTCAAAGTTTGACTCAGACACAGTGAATTGTATGCTAATTCGCCATATACCGCAATAGTTGGTTGTTATTTTCTAACAGATTTTTTCTGCCTTGTAACGCGGCCGTCATGCGCTCTTTGATGTAATGCTTTTTCGCTTGATTCAACCTTTGCCGACGATAAAAGTTGTTTTTAGAAAAGCCCAATATGATTCATTTTTCAAGCGTTTGTGTCTCTCAATCAACTACCGATTCGCTGGTGTCCGACAAAAATGCTGCACAATGTATTCAGAATCATGACGTTTATTTATCGCAGATGTATTTACAAATACACATGATAGAAAGAGTTTGTTCGAGATTGGTTACTGATTGGATTTTGTGTCGTTCCAGCTGATTTGTTTTGATTTATTTTGTTTGTGCACGTAAAAATTTGAACGCCTCAGTGCACTGATTACCACCTGGTTGTCTGCAGATTACTTCTGAAACAACTGGAGGACCCCCAGAAATTCGTGGAACTACAAAGCTGTACAGAGTGGAATGTACACACTGCAGACGCGATGCAAGAAAATATAGTAGGAAAAAACATCACACACAACGTTGTGTAGTTTGTTGCAACTTCCTCAATGCCCAGACAAAGTGGAAAAGTTGCAGTTGTTCTTAACACTGGAATGCCCGGAATTTTCGTTCGCCTAGAATGCCCGAAGGAGTCATTTCGACTCCCTGCCGTTTCTTTTGCAACAATACGGTGATTACGGCTATAGAATAGCTTTGTAAGACAGTATAGTTAGAGGCATTTTTCTAAAAGTAATTTTATTGAACAAAACCAACGTAATAACAAAACCGAACGGCCAAAACAATCCCAGAATGCCGAAAAGGGACACTTGTTATTGTGAGGAACTGCATCTCACGCACAGATGTCGTGTTTTAGTAGCACACTTCCCGCACAGTGATGTGTTACACTCACTGCGATTCTTCGTACATTCGTTCTACACATGGAATGGATGCATGGGCGTCGGAAGGGGGGGGGGGGCAGAAAGG
>JGI24158J21664_10010202_pt1 | contig 12537 bp, 9 predicted proteins | sample Ectturendosymbi3_FD_21664 | JGI IMG/M metagenome (IMG submission 21664) | reverse complement strand
TCATAAATTCCGTGTGCACCAGTTGGTAGGAACTGGCAATGTCATAAGCGCGGCGGAGTAGAGAGTTGACAAGGTTTCGTTTCCTGTGCAACGGAACGAACTCGACCATTTCGAGTAGAGACCTGTATGGGTGGGTTTCCTGTGGGTTGAGGTAATAAAACCTGTTGATGTTTCCTTAATTAAAACATCAAGAAAGTGGAGGCAATTATTTGTTTCTAGCTCCTTGGTAAAGACAATATTCCTGTGAACAGAATTAATATTGGTAAAGAACCTATTGAGAGAATCATCGTTAGGAAATAGTAAAAACAAGTCATCTACGCAGCGGCAAAGCAGGTCTGGTCGACACTCCGGTGGTGTCACCGCCGAGGCCTGATCTATAACGTAACATTGAAGATATAGAACAATTAGTTGCCTTTCTTTTGAGCTCGTGTTTAATTAACTGCAAATAAACGTAGTTGTATGCTCCTCTAATTGTTAAATCTTGTCGCACGCTCGGCTGACTGGTAGTGAGCTGTGGACTGAGTTTGGACAAGCAACGTGCTGAAGGGAATACAAGGCTGCGGGTCAGTCGATGGACGGGATTTGTGAAGTGTCAGAAAAGGCGAAAGGTTGTCGGAGAATAGTCGAAAAACTCTGTGAGTGCAGCTCCCCACACCCCTCAACTACCGGTAAGGTTGGGGCTGCACCCGTGCTTGCTTGACGGGATTTATTCTCAGTTACAATCAACTTCATTGATTCCTTGTGAGATTTAAAAAGGTCCTCATGAAATATTGATGTTGAAAAAGCGAGTGATTCGAGAACGTGTGTAAAGAAATGATTATTCGCTTTCCAACCAATTTGAGAAGAAGGATCCAAACAATCAAACTGCCATCAATGTATAATTCATAATATCACTGAACAATTTATCAGTACAGCAATGTAATCAGGAGCTTCAGCACATATAGATCTTTTCAGTAAGCATATAAACTTTATTCTGAAAGAAACATGAAAGATGTGCATAAGCAAGTGTCTGGCTGGTATGAGTTTAAACCAATGTACTTTATGCGGCTGCATTGCTAAGACAACGTTTAAGTGTCGATTCAAATGGTTTCCTTGGCAATCCGTTTTTTTTACTGCAAAGTCTGAATTTTAAGTCAAAAACTATCGGCAGTTTGGAAAAAATTGAAACCTGGATATCTTGCAAAGCAGTACAGCAAACAACACTCCATTATTGCAAATGAAACTGTGCTGCTTGTTTAGAACAACTCTTCATTATTTGCGTGGATTTTAGTTTTGCTGAAAATGAACGGATATTTGTCGATTTTTTTATAACATTTCTTTTGAATCACTGGCAGCTTCACCCGTGCTTCTTATCTTGGAACTGTTCTCTAAATTGTTAAAACACCTGGGATTGATATTGGAAGATTACTGCGTTGTTGGAAGCTTGGCTTAAAACAACTCAAACTTTAAGTTCAAATAAAAACTTCAATTCAGAATTTAAGTTTAGATTTAAGTTCAGCCTACAGAAAGATTGGTTATTCGCGCAAATCACCCACTGAACTAGTTTACCGTGTCACGCGCACAGTGCCAAACACATCATATTAAACAACCAGCTGGCAATCGCTAATAAATTTTCTGAACACTGGCGCAACCTTGTGGACAGTAGTATCCTTTCTTGCATAGCCGCCCGGTGGCGCCATCGGAGGGACTGGAAATATTTGCTCCGGATATGCAGAAGTAGCCTGCGCTGCAAGGATAGTTCCGGACTGCAGAAAAGTAAACAAGAAACGTTAGTTCTGCATTGAAAGGAAATGGTGCGTTCTCCTTTTCAGACAAACCTTGTATTTGACAAAACATTTTCGATTGTGAATTCTCAAATATGAGCACATTGATGTAAAATTCAAGCCCATACCCCTTTGCCTCCGGTGTAACTACATCTCGCAACAAAAATGCGATATCAGAAGGAAATAATAAACAAATATCATGTTCTCGAATTGTTCCCAGCTGAAAATTTTATCTGTACGGGTTTAGCGATTTTCAGGATAACAAATAATTATTTTCCTCCCAAACACATTACGTTGATACGACAAGATATAAGCGACTTTTTGTCTTCAATACAGTCAACACGACGACTAATTTTGTAGAATTAAACGCTGTATTGAAGATGGCCTGTCATCAGTTGATATTTGAAAATCCTGCATCAACTCCAAACTTCCGACTTACTTGTAGTTGAATTGATTCCGGATATTGGGCAGAAACGACCAGTTTGGCAATCATCACATTGGTCAAAACTTTGTAAGTTTGTCTTCGTCCCATACTTTCCGGGGGGGCAAAGGTGTTCGGTTGAAAAACTGGTGCCAGGGGGGCAGACGCTTCCTTCTGGACAAGGATGGACCGTGTAATTGGAAATGGGACCCAGTTTCGGGTCACAAAAATATCCTGCAAAGAACGTAATAAAATAAACTTTTAAGCAAGGAGCGCAATTTACAAACGCGAAAACCGACCTGCTGGGCATTGTTCGCATGATTCTTGTTGAGGGTTGGCCTGATATTGACCACCGGGACATAAAACTTGGTCTGCGGAACCAACTGGACAATAATACCCGGGTTCACAGGGGTGGTCGGAGCCAGATGTGGAGCCACTTGGACAATAAAAGCCTGAAAGCAGTGCTGGTTAAACGAAGTGAATGGCCAAATAATTTCGTTGCAAAATTTTAAACGTACCAGGGAGGCAACGGTCAATGAAATCGTCCTGCCCAGGGTCGGGACAAAAATAACCAGCAGGACAATCGGAACATAATGTTTCCGCGGTCAAACCACTGCCATTGTTGTAGGTTCCAGCCGGGCAAGGGGTGGGGGAGGCGGTGCCCAGTCCTGAAGCAAGATCATCCCAGTTAAAACAAAAGTCAATCTAAAAATCCAACATCTCTTAATAACAAAGTCATATTGACAACTTCTGGTAACTTACCGCACCAGTGTCCGGGAGTACAAAACCCCCCAGTGACGTCATCCTCAGGGTTAGGGGTCGTTGCAGCGGAAGAACAATAATACCCAGCATCGCACTTTGCGTAGGAACTATTCAAGCCTGTGTGACGTCACAAAAGTTAAATTACCACTTGCGCTTTGACATCTTTAAAGTTTTGAGCGAATAAGACCAAATGTTCCAACTGATTTTAGCCAATGATTAATTGAAAAAGAGAACGACCGATGAATGAACAACATGCTAAGACACTCTGCAATTGACGTTGATGCAAAAATGAAAAAGATCACAGCTTTAATTGTCAGAAAACGACAACCCACATCTCAATGCCACAAATCTGATCAAAGATTTACCAAAATACCAAACTAGTAACATTTCGGCCATTTTTTGTCCTTCAAAAAATGCGTGCAGTGCATTAATAAAAATGTTGAAAACAAACCCTTATCCTGTAAAAACAACCACCTAAACTGCACATCCCTAAATGCTCTCGGTAGAGTAACGTTTGTTAAAACTTTACACTGAATAGGTCAATCAACCAGGAAGGTTTAATTACACAAGGATGGCANCAATTCCAGTGTTTGGATTACAAAGACGTCTTTTTAACTAAAAGAACCACATCACGAAGCATGACGTGGATGANTGACCTTCAACATTTTGAGTTTTTTTTTATGGATACAAAAAGAATATTCAAAAATAAAAATTGTAAACGTTTCTGTAATTTGCACTTTGCAAAATTTAGACTTGAACCATGGCGCTTACCGGCGAGGGGGCAATAGTATCCTCCAGGGCATGGTCTGGGAGCAGGGGTGCCTTTGGGACAGTAATAGCCCACAGGACAGAGACCACCAGTATCATTTGCTGGACATCTACAGTCATCTGTGGTGTAGTTTGAATAACCAGTGGGCTGAGGTGTCGGTGAGTTGGTGAGGCAGTAATAACCTGAAACATTGATTTGAACGGTTATAGTTGGTGGAGAAAGGGGGCGTGAACAAAAACCACTCAACATTTAATATCACAGAACAACGCTGAGAAGATGTTTGGTTGATGACGTTTCGTAAGTACTACAGTAATCTTTTAAAGAAAATGTTGGTGAAAATTTTGCATAAAAACATAAAGTGATTGCTGCGATAGCGAAGCGTTGTGGATTATCAAGACAAAGACATCACGATAAGACAAAGACATCATGATAAGACAAAGACATCATGATTATTTATCAAACAAGAGTTTGCTCCAGGTCTTTACACGTTTTTGGTGATAGCTATGGTTTTAGGAAGTGCAGGTTCTCTTTCTTTTTATCATTTTCTTCACAATTATCTGGAAATGAAGTACAACGTCACAATGACGAAATACAATGGTTTCGAACCACCTTTAATATCACTGGCTGTGCTTCACCTGACAGCAGTGGACGTCAAACCGTTTGTTTACAACATCAAGCTTAATCGCTGGTCGATTTTTGTTTCTTATTTACACTGCAAAGAAACCCAGAAGTTGCGCCACAGATAACCGAACTTCGTATTCTTTCAAGCGGTGAGTTTGCTGATTCGTGGCAACTACATTAAAGTTAATTCTACTAGGCTTGAAAACAAAATTGAATCAAAGTCCATGTAAAGCCCAGTCTCTACAAACACGTCAACAAACTGCTGGAATCAACGGAACTCTGCATCTACATAATACAGCGCCTGAGTTTTCCGTTTGTGGAGACTTGCACTCTGTTCCCTTTCCAACCACAAACCACATGGTCCCCAACCATTTCATGGCTCATGAAACCGAACTTGCATCTACTTCATGTTTTCGCTCTGGGTGGATCACTGATGGAATGCGGAATGGGCGGACACCCCCACAAGACTCCGCATTTTCATCCCCGGCACTGGCACCTACCCCCTCGGAATGACCCTCCCAAGAAGAGCCTGGGTCCGGCTCAATCGCCTCCGCACCGGTGTCGGACGGTTCCGTTCCTGCTTGTACAAATGGAGTATGGACTCCTCTGCGGCCTGTGAGTGTGGCGCAGAAGAACAAATCGTCGACCATGTTGTCCTCCAATGTCCAATCCATCATCGATCTCCTCATGGACTGCACGGCCTGACGGTTCTGGACAACGAGACAACTGAATGGCTGCTCAACATTTGCCCCGAGATCTAGTGCGGCCTGGCAGTGGATTGTAACAACTGGCTCAAAAGAAGAAAACTCAACGGTTATTGTCAACAGTGCCGAGGTGTTAATGACTGACAACCACTCTAGAACAAATACTTTCAGATTATCATGTTTGAATAAGCCAGTGCGTCACACAAAGTTTTAATCTTCCATTTCCAGAAACCGCTGAAAAACGAACGATTGAAGGAGGAAATAAACCAGAACTTGCTGCCTAACTCTACTGCGCTGATTGTTGAATCCTGACTAATCCGGACCTTCAGCAAGTGATACAAAAATAGGCGGTACTTCTATTTCAAGTTTCCATCAACACCAAATAACCTCAAACCATAAATAACATCTTCAACACTCACCAGCATCACATTCTCCTGATGGACTTGTACTTCCATTCCCCAAACAATACCTTCCAGCAGGACAATCCTGGCACTCGCTGGCCGATTTGGCCTGTTCGTGGGTGCCGTACGTTCCGGGGGGGCAAGGGTGCTCNAACTTTTCGCTGGTTCCTGAAGCGCATAAAAAAGTGAATGCTGCGAAAAAACAATNANGAAAAAAAATTTAGTAAAGAATTTTTGGCAAAAANGCTGCGGAGTCAACGACGAGAGGAATGTCGAATTCTTAAAGTCACAGAACGAGGCAAACCTTTGGGGCAAAAATATCCGGGTTCACAGGGGAAAGAGGTGTAATTTGTGGTTCCCTGAGGGCAATAGAATCCTGGCTCACAGAGGGTGCAGTTGGCAAGGCCTGGCCGGTCGCTGTATCCCCCAGGAAGACAGTCGAGGGGTTCTGGAGTCCCACCGGGGCAGTACTTTCCTCTGGGGCAGAGATAACCAGTTTTTCCATCTGAGAAAAAAATCTGAAATCAATGGTTTTCAATAATTTCAACAAGTTTGAAGTTAAAGTGTGATCACTCAATTACGATGACTGCGAAACAAATGCAATGAAAAAAAAACCGCACAGACAATTCGAAGTAACAAACAACAAAGTTGTAGTTTAATCAGTGGCCAATACTGCAACAGTGAGTATGTTCACAAATACCGGTACCAGTATACAAACACACAAGCTTCCAATTAAGTTGGGCTTTTCAAATTGTCAGGGAAGTATGATATTTAAACTCGGTATGAAAAGTGTGAAGTTGAAATGTGGAATTCAATTAAGNGCTGTGNTACCTCAGTACAACTATGGTAGCTGAGGTGCACTCCAGGGCAGGTAAGCAATAATTACGGAGATGACTTCAAACACTCTCTTCAGAAACTCGTTCCACTGCTCAACTGTTGCACGAAGCTTGTCATTGCTGCGTCACTTACCGCGTTTTACAGACGTCATCGAAAACTCGTCGAAAATTTTTGAAGTAAGTTTATTCAAACGCAAATGTAAACCATTAGGACTTTTGTAAACAACAGGTGTAGAATGGATGGTGAAGTCTAACCGGTCGGCTCCGATGTATTCGCTCCTAGTTCACAGAAATATCCGGGAGAACAGAGGCCATCCGGTTGATCTAAATGTTCACTTGAACAAACTTTGCCAGGTGGACACAGATGACAATTGCTTAGGGAAGGAGAACCGGTCTGAATCGAAAATGCAGTTCGTTGAAGTCCACACGCAGTTTGGAAAAAGGTTTTATTCAGACATAAAATTTTCTTCAAAATTTGAAAAAGCTTACAAGTAGACTTTTATCACCAAAATCATGAACGCCTCATGAAGAACGCCTCATGAAGAACGCCTCATGATGAACGCCTCATGATGAACGCCTCATGATGAACGCCTCATGATGAACGCCTCATGATGAACGCCTCATGATGAACGCCTCATGATGAACGCGGTAAAGAAACGTACAAATTGTTCCAAACCAATGCGCTTACTATGGTTATAAAGACATGAAACTACGGCCAAGAACGGAAAACTATTTCCATCTTCGGTTTAAACAAAGCTTTGTATCAAGTAATAAGGTCACCGAGTTAGTGTAAGTTCCAGCCGGACATGGGATGGGTTCGTCTGTTTTTTGTGGACAATAGTGTCCAGTGGGGCATCGGCCACCCTCCCCAGTGTAGGGTACAGTTGAGGGATTGCTGACGTTGACTCCAAACCTGCATTTTTGAATAATAAACAAGGAATTACCAGAATCCCCAACGTTCTGTTTCAGCACAGGGGCATCCCCAAACACTCACTTGCAGTAATATCCTGCGTCGCATTCCTTGTGGGGTTTTGTCAAATTGTATTCATCACAATAATAACCTGGAAAGAACGACGCTGTTTTAAACTTTTGCTGTCTTGTGCAAAGAACTTGATTAAAAAACAATGATTTGCGAACACAAGCAACACTTTCTTTGCTGTCAGAAAAACTGAAGTGCAGCAGTTTTAAGTTTCCAAACCATCGCTTCATACCTTTGTCGCAATCTTTGCAATCAGTGGAGTTCTTGGCTCCAGAAGTATCTCCGTAAGTTCCGAAAGGACAGGGTTGGAGATTGAGTCCCGTTCCAGGCGGGCAGTAGTAACCNCGAGTACACGAGTCTCGGTGGCTTTCACCTGTGAAGATGATGACTCATCAAAACATCANTGCGATGANTCATCAAAGCATCAGCGGCAAAAATCGCCAACGTGTTGTGGATGCGCAACAAAACTCGCGCACATTCGACACGAAATGTAGCGATTGTCAAAGTTACTTTTACCGGTACAATAGAATCCAGCTTCGCATTCCGTGCATGCAGCTCGAAGCTCATCCGTGTTGTAACTGCCAGCACGGCAGGGGATCGGATCGGCCGTTCCAGCGGGACAAAAAAATCCTGCTGTGCATTTACCCCCCCAAGGTGCACCATCAGGGGGGATGTTGGTAGTGGCTCCACTGTTGCAGAAGTAACCTAATGCACAAAATCACAACTTTGAGTTAATGCAAAAAGTGACCAAGACTAAAGAAGCGTCATCAACCAGACGATAGATCACAGGCACTGCTATTGTTACATCACAGGCGCAGCTATTGCTATTATGTTCACGGTGAGAAACGCACAAAAAGTAGAATCATTACAATGATTACCTCACATACTTTTCAATACACAAACCATAGCGATGACCGGGCCCTGTCCCGGACTACGTTGTCCATGTGAACAAATAGCACGTCACCAATGAACATTTACTGAGTGTCATGTGACCAACATAACCACCAGGTTGTGTTTGAAAAAGTTTTCAAAAACTTCAGAAAGTTGAAAAAATCGAGATGGGAAAATTGTTTCACGACAAAGGAGCAAATCAGCTAAAAAGTGAGAATGACGCAGAAGCTGGTGGTTGTTTGGTCTTCGTTGAGTGTTCCTGCGTCACTGGTGCAGTGGCGATCAAGCCATGAGCACTCCACAACAGGTGGTATGTGCTGCGTGCATCAAGCTGATGTTACTGATTATGACAAAACAATCGCGTGTCTGTCGAATCTCCTTCACCGCTTCAATGCTTTGGTTGAAAAAACATAGCAGGATTTTTTTTTACCTTTGCCCAATTTCTGACAAACTAGTTAATGATATCAAAGTCCAGCCAGTGGGTAATGTACTTTGTGGCTGATCAGTGGAATGACAATATATTCCAGTAACCAGCCCAACCTCCTGCTTCCACGTTGTTTGGCTTTTAAGGTTTGTAGTAGATTTGCAAAAATGTCAACTTTNTATNTTTAAATTTAGGTAAAGTGTAGTCAAAATATAACGTCGTCAGTGGCCAGCACCCCACAGCGATGTCATCAGCGCAGACGTCATCACAGCGACGTCATCACTGCAGACCTCAATGTTCGATCACGACACACTGTTGTTACTCTGGCCAAGCAAGCGGTTGTAAGTGCAGTCAATGCATTGCTTCTGAATTACATGAAGTAAATGTTTCATAAAATATTCCTCAAGTTTGTTTCATTTGAAACTTCAGAAATCCACATCGCTGATGCTTCAGGGTGGAGGACTTCCATTTTGAAAAGTTTGGATTGCTTTTTCGCAAATAGAAGGTTTTTCTTCTGTATTCCTTTAGTGTTAAGTTCGTAAAATCGTTCGTACAAAGTCACCTACAATTAACAAATTCTTTCATCAAAGGGGGAATTCAGCCGTATTTATATTTGGTGCTCCCTTTAAAATAAGCGAGCGGGTGTCAATTTTTGAAGTCGTTCAGGGTTTGAGGGTCAAATCGGCCACCTGACATTTTAAGCAAGCATGCAGCCTGCCATGACGTTTGTCCTTTGCGTATCGCTGCTGTTACAGCTGAGTAAGCATATAATGACCGACCCATGGTCAGCTGACTTTGATGACCTCCGGGTCTTTTCGTTGGCCATGTAAAATAAACAAGCATTGTCTGTCTGTCTGTTTTAGTAAAACTTTCACGTGAAATATAATAAACTTCCTTTGGTTCTTCTGAGGACAACGTTTGGTTCTGTGCAGTGCAAATCTAAGCAGCAATGTGCTAAGCATTGTTCAAGACCAGGTGGTTCATTGAATGGCAAGATATACATGGAGAGTTGATCACTGAGTATAATGGTCGCAACAACTGACACGACAAAAGAAAACTATTTCAACAGATAAGTCGGAACGAGTTTGTACTCAACAGGCCCCAACAAGTCTGTTAAGCAGCGAAGGTCCATTGCATAACAATCTCGAAGAATTTCAACAAAAATCAACAACAAACTGAAGCGCAATCATTTCAAGTAGCAACCTTCAGTGCAGAGTCCATCGGGCTCGGCAAGTCCCTCCTTCGAACAAACTCTCCCCCCAGGACAATGTTTGCAAAAAGTCTGATCGGTCGCTCCAGAAACGTTGTTGTAAGTCCCTGTCATGCATAACGTCACCGACTCGTCACACCACAGATATGACTGCTTCACAACAAAATGCTTTGCGATTTATAATACATTAAAAAGAGTAAGCTTCAAAAATACGCTGACCCGTGGATTGCACCAGAATTTGTAAAAAAAATATCCGATTAAAACAATCGTGCTACAAAGAGTATATCTCAACCATCCACACCATCGTTACATGATGCTACTGATCAAACATTTACATCAACACTTACCAACTCCACACTTATTTTGCTCTGGGGATTTGGTTCCAGATGGACAAAAGTGGCCAGGATCGCACAGTCCCCCAGTATGTGATGTTTCGTTGGGTGTTCCAGTGACGGAACCGACTCCACACCAGTATCCGGGTTCGCACGGGTACAGCGTTGAGCTGTTTTGTCCAGTCTGTCAACAATAACTCACAGTCTCAGATGCGAATCAAGGATTTTCCGTTTATTGCTTCTGTAGGAAAAAGACTGTTGTTGAAAGTAAAAAGGGAAGACTCTTACCTCAGGGCAGTAATACCCCTCTAGGCAGAGATTGCAGGCTGCTTCATCACTTGCCCCAACTCATCATTCCATTTTCCCTGCATGAAAAATCAACACTTCTAGAACATAGATTATTACAAAGTTAAATTTGGAAATTAATATAAAAAAAAACTACGAGTTTGTTAAAAAGGAGGCAGCGCGCACAAATTGGCAAAAACAGAATCTAGAAACGTACACAACGTGTTTCTCAATTTTAACTGACCAAACACCAATTTGCAGATTTTTCCCAATTTTTGACACTAGAAATTACGTTAAACAGTATCTTTTGTTATATTTAAAAAATACACAACGTCCGGGATGATCTCCTGTTACAAAAAGAATGTAACCTGAAATCAGTATAGCAAAAAATGTGACTTGCTGTAATGTCAAATAGCATAACTATGTTATTTAAAACCTTTGCCAAGTAAAAATCTGTGGTAGAAAACCATGGTCGTTTGGGGAACACAAAACGATTTAAATTCCAGAGTGATTGTAGCGGCGACATACGCAGTTGGTAACTTCCTGCACACTCCTAACTCCACTTCTTGAAATTACATGGCTGCCTCCTCATAGCAAAACATCGGTTCTGGTGTCGGAACCTGGCCTGGCCAGGCCGGGCCTCACCTGAGGGCAGGGAACCGGCCATTTTGAGTTGAGCTTGCAGTAATGACCTGTCGGACATTGCAAGGTGCTGTTCATTCCATCAACAGGACAATACTGACCAGCTGGACAGTTCGAACATGAAGGCGAATGGAATCCGGGACTGTATGTTCCTGGATTGAATAAAAAATACTGATGAAAATGTTGTAATGTTTTTTGGGGGGATTGACGTAAATTTGTTTGGGACCCCAATGAAAAGAGAAGTTCAAAAACAACATATTTCAGCTATCTTTGGTATCGTCTTGCACGATGTGTTGTACTTCGTTGTGTGTGGTTGTGAAAAGTTAACCAAACAATTAACTTAACGAAAACTGCATTGATTTCTAGAAAAGTGACTTATATAGTGAACTCTCAAATGTTTTAATTGACTCCCATAAAATTCACCAAAAGCAACAACTCACCGCAAGGACAGATGGTTTGGTCAAAAGACCCTTCCTCGGCGTAATAACCTGGTTGGGCGGCGTTCTGGTCCGATCTATCAGAGCCCCCGGTGCAGTAATACCCAGCCGAGCAGTTCCCAGTTATCCCTGTGGGGTCTTTCCCAGAGCAAAACTTTCCCGCTGGACAATCCGTACAATTTTCCTGAGAGATTGCCTCTGAAAAATAAAATATATCATTATTTTGCAACCTACATGTATGAAGTTGTGAGTTATGTCCTTCAAGTGACATTGCAAACCACTACCAGAGAAGAACCAATTCCACTTTGACGTGGAAACCTAATTCCATTCAAATTTTAGGTCAAATTGTGTCCATCAGCGCAGTTTTCATGATTATGACATGAGACATCAAATAAATTAATATTATCTGCCGGAAGCCATGATCTTTATGCAACTACTTTACAAAGTCGCTGAGCGACCTCAACAACGGTTAGCGAGGATGAGCGAACTGTGAAATTTTTCAGCCCAACCCAGTCCTGATCCACCCATGCAAAACAATGTATTTTTTTGGCAGTGTCTATTTTTCCAAATGTGGCAAAAGCGCTGTTGGAGCAATTTTTGCCTTTAACCGAACACAATTGCTTGAAATGGTCACATGACAAGTTCGAAACACATGACCTACTTAGACATAAATGGACAAGTGTTGTTATGGTTACAGTGCTGGCAAGCTGTTAGTGCTTCTTGTTTGCGTTAAACGAACTGTAGGCTGAACACAAACCTAAAACGTATGTCCTCACCTCAAACATGAAATCTAGTCCTAAATCAGGCGTCTCAAACTCAAATTGCTCAGTGGGCCAATGAGGACTTAAGAGGTCACCCGCGGGCCGCATTATGACGATGACGCAACAACAGCGGTACCTGAACGCACTAGAAACAGCTCTTACATCTTATCCTTGCGCAAGGTGTCTTGAAATACAGGCAAATCATTTCTAGCCGTCGCTCACGTTCGTACAAATCAGTTCTAGCCGTTTAAGGAACTTGTTCAATTGCTAGCTAAGCACTTGAACACTGCGGTGAATAA